>Ga0129311_1000876_pt1 | contig 23884 bp, 10 predicted proteins | sample Go1ome_FD_94435 | JGI IMG/M metagenome (GOLD analysis project Ga0129311, IMG submission 94435) | Western lowland gorrila individual fecal microbial communities from Wisconsin, USA - Go1022B metagenome | ecosystem: Host-associated > Mammals > Digestive system > Large intestine > Fecal | place... | reverse complement strand
TTTATATTAGGAACAACAATTGCAATACAAGGATTAAATGAAACCAAAGCATATCAAACTGATGGATATCTTCCAACTGAAACGAAAAAACTATATTTAACATCATATTCAAAGAGATGGAGAATACAGTCTACAATTGAAGAAAATGAAGTAAATGCATGGATTTATAATGCAGAAGGACATGGAAGTATATATGTAAGAGCACGTTTAAATGATTGGTTGTTTACAATAGATGGGTCACATGCATTATATAAATTTACAGGAATAAGAGATACTGAATTATTTTTGGCAACAGAAGAAGATTTACAGGAGATTGATGGCGTAGAAAAAATAACAGATGATTATTATGAAGAATCTCATCTTGGAGGTGAGCGTGTTGGGAATAAAGAATTTATGCAGTTGAAAGATTTACAATCAATAAGATACGCGTATGTAGAAAATGACTGGATGACTTTCTTTGAACTTGAAGAAGGAGAAAGAATGGACTATTTGGGAAATAATAAGTATGAACTTTCTGCACCACCTCATCAGGGGGATGGTTTTGCATTTGGAGCTTGTTTAAATCAGTATGCTCCTGGAGGGTATAATTATATATATATTACGAATTTATTTAGTCAATTGCCAGGTGAAATTAATGTTATAGAAAATGGCAATGTGGTAGATGTTATAAATACAGATTTTTATAACAATGAATATAAGAATGGTATCTATTCTCAGCCAATAAATGCAACAGAACCAGTTACTTATTATAGAGAATACACACAAAACCCATCTGTTGACTGGGTTGATGAAGAAGAATACCCATATATAGATGAATATCCAGTAGACCTTAATTTAATGGGAAATACAGACGATTACATAAATGTTAACAGAAAAAATGGCGATTATCTTTTTGGACCATTTGTAATAAATAGAAATGATCATTCTGAATATTTTGATGAATATAAAATAGAAGTCTTAGGAAATTGGGGAACAAACTATGTATTTGGTAAAGATGATGACCATATATGTAAAGCAAATGGTAGTGAAAATACTCTAGGGGCAACAGGTACATTTTATATTAAACTATCTCAAAGTGAAATGGATAATTTAGGTACTGTAACTTTGGTAAGAGCTTCAACTGATTTTTATGATGAATATATAAAATATGGCGTTGAAAGAATAGCATCAGATGTATGGTATAGTGGTGACTTACAATCTGTTAGTTGTGGATATACTACAACTGAAACAATGGACATTTTAGTAAAACAATATGGTGAAGGATTATTAGAATGGTACAAATTCCCAGGCGCAATCACAATCCAAAAATCTGACGAAATTGGAAAAGACGAAAATGGAAATACATTATCAATGGAAGGAATAAACTTCATTGTTAATAAGTTTAATGATGGTTGGGCAGTATACGATAACCAAGGAAATATAACATATGGAAACATTGATTCAAATCATAAACCAGTAATATTTACAACAGATGCAACAGGTAGAACACAAACAATAGTAGGATTTGATACAGTAAGCAACACAACTGTAGCTTTAGAAGATGGAACAACAAAGGAAATAATGCAAAATATAGATGGTAGTACATATATGGCATTTGAAATAATAGACGATAATTATAATGGAGATGGAAACTATTATGGTTTACCTAATGACGATAGACACTTAAGTGATTATTATAAAGCTACATATTCAGCAGGCCAACTATGGGGATGCCCATATTCACTTAAATCTCTAGGAAATGGAAATTTGAAAAACTTTGATGGAAGTAACGATTCTGTATATGATGACTTTGATATGTCAAGACAATATTATAATCCTGACACATATCCAGTAGAATACTTTGGCGAATTTTTAAATGGAAATTCACCAATTCACTTCATATACTCAGGCGAATTCGAAACTTTCAATGTAACCAACACCCGTGACTACGTCTCATTACAAATTGATAAGAAAGACCATTACAATGGAACATTTGATAACAACTATGCAGGAATAAGATTCAAAGTATGTAAATTAGATGAAGATGGTACATACAAGTGGGTACACAAGGTAAATCCAAGTGATCCACATAGTGAAGTAACATACGGAAGCTTTAATGGTGCATACGAATTAACCACAGATAAATATGGTAAAACAGGTGTATTAAAGAAGCTAGATAATGGTGGAACATATTGGATTGTTGAAACTTATATTCCACCTCAATTAGAAGAATACTATACACTACATTCAGCAAATGATGTGTATCGTGTAGCTGGTAGTACAGAAATGAAATATAAAGTTTACTTTGACCAATACAATATAGATTTAAAAGACTCACAAAACAGAGATAATAAGATAAAACTTTTATCATCTACAGCAAATGAATTTACGTTACTTCAACCTAAAAAAATATATGTTAAAAAGCCACAAGGAGAAACAGCAACTAATGTAGTAGATACAGGTTATGGAAAATTCAGTTGGCAAGGATGGAACCCAAGAGATTACTTTGCAATACAAATTTATAAGCAAAATGAAAGAAACACAAATGGTAATACAACACACGATCCATTAAATGACATAGAATTTGCTATATTAGAGGAATCAAAAGATAGTACAGAAAGCAATTATAAAGGCGGATGGGTAGCAACAGATAATAACGGCATTTATAATAGTTCATTGATACCAAACTATGACTCAATAAGTAATATAAGAACTGCAAGATATATTACAGGAGAAAATGGAGAAAATGGTTACACAAGAATGGTAAGAAGAATACCAATCCCTCCTTTAGGTCAAGCTAAGAAATACAGTATATTTGAAATAAATGCATCTGATTATGAAGATTTATATAAACTTGGTCAATTTAGATTTAATGGAACACTTAAAGATGGAAAATGTATAGAAACAATAACAATTAATAATGAATTCAAGAAAGATTTATGGAAAGAACCAACTAGAACTACAAATACAAATGTAAAAATATATAATGTTAAATTAGTAAAATATACAAACATCCAAGACTATGGTTCTTTACAAATCCAAAAAGTTGACGAGTTAACTAAAACACCGTTAAACAACATAGGATTAAGAATAAGAATGCAAACTGGAAAATGGTTAATTATAAATGATAAAAAATCTGGCGTAATTAACTCAAATGATACTAGCAAAAAAGAAGTAACAGGATTTACTGACGATATATATGAAGCAACAGAAATAAGAACGAATGCACAAGGATATACAGACACAATATACAAAGTGCCAATTGATGGTTATCAGATGATGAATACATATTCAGCTTATGAAACTTACATTCCAGAGAACCTAAGAAGCTACTATGCATTAAATTCAGACTTTACTAAATATGCGCCAAGTAATTGTACAGCAGCACAATACAGAAGTTTTGAAAATGCTGCAATATATGAATTAAAAGCAACAACAGTAAGAAGTTATTTAAATACAATTAATAGTTTAAGAAGTCAAGCAGGGGCTACACCAATTGCTAATTTAGCATTAACTGATGTTGCAAGACTAGTTGCATATGGCAAAATAACTAGAGACATCGATAAAAATGACATTACAAAACCAGTAATTACGGAATTTGAAGCAGAAAACGAGCAAAACTACATAAATATAAGTGGTTATGTATGGGAAGATGGTTTACAGGGAAAAAATACAACAAATAGAGATTCAAAGAAAAAAATATCTGGCAATTATAATGGTACTGATTTAGACGGTTTAGACTACAATATTCAAAACATAAAAGTTGCATTAATGAAAAGAATTACTTTTAATGGTAAAAGTGCTGAACTTCAAATAGCAACTACAGATACAGATGCAAATGGTAAATATTCATTTACAAAACTAAAATTAAAAGATTTAGCAAATTACTATATTAAATTCACATATGATGGAATAACATATCAAGCAACAGATGTTGACCTTAAAACTTGTGGATTGCAAACTGTTACAGGCTCACCTACATTTGCAAGTGTACCATCATCAGAAACCTCAAAAGCAACAGAGGTAGCACAACAAAGAAATACATTAAATCAAGCATTTAAAGAACTAACTGGAGAGGGACAAGTTCTTACAGAAGGAAAATACAATGGTGTAGAATTAGATTATAATAAAAAGACACAATCTACTGGACCATCAACATATGTAAATAATGTAATTTTAAATAATACATATGCTAGTACTTGGGAGCGCGCAAATGCAAAACATCCAAAAACAGTATTGATTGACAATAGTTCTTCAAGAAAATATGATTTCTTAATAGAAGCAGCTATAGATAAAGGAACAATTAATAATCAAAATCAAAGTATACTTTTATATTATTACAATATGATGGCAGATAATACAAATGGAACTGAAAGGGCAGTAGGCTATAAGGATAATAAAACCAGAATACTTACAGAAATTCCATACTTAAACTTAGGATTATACAGAAGAGAACAACCAAACTTAACATTACAAAAAGACATATACAAAGCAGATTTATCTATAAATGATGCAAAATATACTTACATGTATAATCAAAAGCTAAAAACAGCAGAAGCTCAAACAGTATCTACAGCAGTTGATTTTGATGGGGATTATAGTTTACCAATATACGAAGCAGATGTATATTATGGTGATACAGATAAAGGTTCAGCAAGCGTTGCAAATAGTAAACAATTACAAGCAACAATAACATATAAGATAAAATTACAAAATGCTTCTACAAACTTATATACAAATATTAATCAAATTAAAGAGTATTTCCCAGAGGAATTTACTATAGATAGTGCAAGAGTAAATGGAAAAATGTATGCATTAATATATATAATGAATACAAACACACCAACTAATGCAGATTTTACAAATAAAAATAACCTATTAGGAATAGAAACTATAAAAAGCTATGAAACAGTAACTGGAAGAGATGGCAAAAAATACAATAAATACACAATAAATTTAGGTGATAAGGCAAAACTAGGTATAGACAAAGATACAAATACAAAATATCTATATATTCAATTTAAAATTGATAATGAAAAATTGAAAACATATTATACTGATTTGGCTGAAAAAGAAAAAAATGATGAAGCTGTTTCAAAAATAGTAAGTGAATTTGAAAACTTTGTAGAAATAAGTTCTTATTCAGTATATTCAAACACTAAAATGGAACCTTATGCACATGTAGATAGTACATCAATACCAAATTCTATGGAAGATAAAACAACAAATAGAATGCAACTAAATAAACAAGAAGACGATGAAGATAAGGCACCAGGCTTAAAAATAGTTAGACCAAGCCAAAGAAATCTTGCTGGAATTGTATTTGAAGATGCACCAGTACAACAATATGATATGAACAATAATGGAAATTATGAAAAAGATGAAATATATGACAAAGAACCATTTAACGAAATACTTGACCCAGGAGAACAACGAATTGGGGATGGTGTTACAAGTGTAAATCCAGAATTTCATTTCAAAGATTCGAATGGTGATCGAATAATGGATGCTAGAATTTCAGGCGTAATAGTAAAACTTGTGGATTCAGATGGAAAACCTGCACAATTCTATGATGAGGAAACACATAAATGGAAAGAACAAACATATGAAATAAGAAGCGGAAATGATGGAGGCTTCACGATGACAGGATTTGTTCCAGGCGATTACAGAGTAGAATTTGTTTGGGGTAAAGATGCTGGAGGAAAAGATGTATCACGTTATAAATGTACAATATTATCAAATCCAAATATAATAAACAATGACCAATATGAAGGGGAAATCGAATATGTTTCTGGATATGATTGGTTAAATGAAGAAAAACGTTACTCAGATGCAAAAGATGACTATATAAGAAGGCTAGCAATAGATATGAAAGCATTAGGAGTTACAAAAGATGCATATAAAGAAGGAGAAGAGACGTTATATGATAAAGTATTACATTTCTTTGATGATAAAACAGGCGATAATGGAATTGAATACATGCATTCTACAACTCCACAATTTAGTGTTGGTGTAGAAAGAAATGGAGGAAAAACAGGTATAACAACAGATGATCAAAGTAAAGAAATGATGATAAATACTTTTAGCGGATTTGATTTTAATATTAACAAAGTCGACTTCGGTATTATAGAAAGACCAAAACGTGCAATGAGCGTCCAAAAACGTATCAAATCAATAAAAATCACAACACCAGAAGGAAGACCAGTAGTAATTGCAACAATAGGAATAGACGGAGTAAATGCAATAGCTGGAGAACAATATATATCAGGTGGATACAAATTAGGATATTTATATGCACAGATAGATAAAAACTTACTACAATCTATGAAAGTCGAAGTTGAATACGAAGTAGCAGTATCAGGATTAAGCGAACTAGACTATGATTATGTAGGATACTATTTATATGCTATACCAAAGGATGGAACAGAATTGAAGTTAAAAGCAACCAACCTATATGATTATGTAGGAGGAGCAACTATAACAACAGACAGCAAGGATGAAGATAGATGGCAGAGTGCTGAACTTACAGATGAATATTTAAAAGTTCCAACAGTAGGAGAATTAAATAGTGTTACAGCAACAGAAAAATTGATAATGGATATATTCAACTATGTGCCAAGTTGGGACACTCAAAAAGTCGGTAAGCAAAATAAAAAAGAAGAGGTTATAAAAGTTATAGATGAAATGGGACTATATAATAGTATTGACACATTGACTAATACAATAACTGCAAAAGAAGCAAAAGAAACACTTGCTAAAATCTATACAAAGCTTATTGATGATTGGGATAATAGCGAATATAAAAACCAAACTGAATTAAACGAAAAAATAATAAGAGCATTAAAATTAAAGAACAGAGAGGTTGTTCAGGGTGATCCTAATACAAATACATTAGTAAAAGACTATTATGAATCAACAGAAACACGTGTAGGAAAAATAAAGATATCAAAAATAATTTCAAATGGTGAAAATATAGACTTAAATAACGATATAGAAATTGCTTCAGTTGCAGTAGACACAACACAAAAAACAGGAGCAAATGCAGACCCAACATATGCACCATTATACGATAGAGCAGAATATGTAACAGTATCTCCTGCACAAGGTGAAGATAAAGATTATGTAGGTAAAGCAATTGTTGGAATAGGAATATTAACTGTTCTAGCATCTGGAATAATACTAATCAAACGCTATGTAAGCTCAAAATAAAAAATAAAATCACGGCAAAGCCGTGATTTTATTTTATTTAAATATGGTATTTAATCTCATTAAAAATCTCTTCATGAATATCATCAATAGTTCTAATATTATCATTATCGTCAACACAATTAATTTCAAACCAATCATACTTTTTAGCAACATAACATGCAGCCTTGTGAGCATCTTTTAAGTGGTTAACATCACTTTCGTGAATATCTTTTTTAGAGTCATTTGTAAATTTATTATCTCTATTTTTCATCAATTCCAAAGATTTTTCAACTGGCATATTTAAGAAAAATACCTCAGTTGGAACAGGCAAACCATAAAGATTGAACTCAAAGTCCCAAAGCCAATTAAGGAAATTTTCTAATTCTTCCTTATCCTCAATTTTTCCAGCTTGGTGAACCATATTTGCAGTAGTATATCTGTCAGCTAATATAATTCCACCATTTTCATAAAATTCCTTGTATTCTTTTTGGTATGTAGCATATCTGTCAGCAGCATAGAAAGTAGAAGCGATATAAGGGCTAACCTCTTTGGCATTTTTACCAAATTCACCAGAAAGATACATCTTAACTAAGCTAGAGCTTGGGCTATCATAATTTGGAAAACTTACAGTTTTATACTCAATTCCCTCTTTATCTAATCTTTCTTGTAACTTTTGAAATTGAGTCTGTTTGCCACTTCCGTCAGTTCCATCAATTACAAAAAGCTTACCTTTTTCATCTTTTTTATTAAGCATGTTGTTTATAGATTTTAAAATATCGTCAGCATTTTCATCAAATTCATCTTTTACCAAATTAAACATATCAATTACCTCCATTTTTTTTATACCCCTTTTTATGCACAATGTCAATGATTTTGACAAAAAACTTGCAAGATAAAAAAAAATATGATATAGTATTGGCAAATCAAAACTTTGGAAAGGAATGATAAACATGGCAAGAAGTAGAGGAAGAAGATATGAAGAAGAACCAAAGCTAAATATGAAAAAAGTATTTGCAGTAGCAATAGCAATTGCAGTGGTAATAATGTTTGTATTTATAATAAAAGGAATACTAAAAAAAGGCACAGATAAAGGGAAAATCACAAGCGAGAACTACTACACAATGTTTAAAGATAACAAGTGGGGAGTAATAAACTCAAAAGGAGAAACAATAATAGACCCATCTTATGCTGAAATGATAGTAATTCCAGACAATAAAAAAGATGTGTTTATTTGCACTTATGATGTAAATTATGAAAATGGAGACTACAAAACAAAAGCTCTAAACAGCAAAAATGAGCAAATTTTTAAAGAATATACTCAAATAGAAGCACTACAAAATAGTGACGAAAACAACAACCTATGGTATGAGGCGAATGTTTTAAGAGTAGAAAAAAACGGAAAATATGGTTTAATAAACTTAGATGGAAGAGAAATTCTTTCATGCAATTATGACGAAATAACTGCTATTAAAGGAATAAGTAATTCTTTAAAAACAAAAAAAGATGAAAAAATTGGAATCGCAAATGCAGAAGGAAAAGTTATAATAGAAAACAAATTTGCAGATATAGAAACACTTGGAAATGACGACAAATCAGGATTTATAGTAAAAGGTGATGACGGAAAATTCGGAGTTGTAAATTACTTAGGGATACAAGTGTTAGAACCAAAATATGAAAAAATAGAAAAAGTTTCTGGAAACGATATGTATGTTATAGTAGAAGGAACAGCACAAAAACTAATTGACAAAGATGGAAAAGTAATATTAGAACAAGGATATGACAAAATAAAAGAAATACTAAAAAACAAAGAAAATGGCGTAATATTTGAAAAAGACGGAAAATTTGGAGTTATGAATCTTCAAGGAGAAGTAAAAATAAATCCAGAATATCAAGACTTACACGAAGCAAAAGATGGAATTCTAATTGCAAAAAAAGATGATAAATATGGAATAATAAACCTTGAAAACGAAGCCAAAATAGGATTTGAAAATAAATCAATAAAATATGTAGAAAGTGCAGACATCTATGTATTAGAAGACGAAAACGCATCAGCAAAAATACTAGATAGCAATTTTGAAGTAAAACTAACAGGAATAGTAAACGAAATAAACGAAGATAAAGGCTATGTAAAAATGAGAATAGGCGAAGAATACAAATACTATAACTTCAAATTTGAAGAAAAAAATGCAAGTGATGTATTAGTATCAAACAACCTATTCCTAAGCAAAAAAGACGGAAAATACGGATATGTAGACAAAGAAGGAAAAGTAGTAGTAGACTATAAATACGATGATGCAAAAGAGCAAAACTCATGTGGATTTGCAGCAGTAAAAAAAGACGGAAAATGGGGAGCAATAGACAACAAAGGCAATGTAGCAGTAGAACCAACATACAACTTAGACAATTACTTATTCGTAGATTTTATAGGAAAATGGCACTTAGGCCAAGATATGAACTTAAACTATTACATACAATAGAACGAGAAAAAGCTGCCATCGGTAGCTTTTTTCTTGCAAACTTTTTGGGACACTCTTAAAAATCAAGGATGGAATTTTGGGACACTCTTAAAAAGTTTGAAGAGTTAGGAGGAGGTAAACATGGAATTTTTTGATTCACACTCTCATTTAAATGATGAGAAGTTTGACGAGGATAGATATAATTTAATAGAGCAATTTAAGAAAGAGAATATAACAAGATTTTTAACGTGTGGCTATAATTTAGAAGGGTCAAAAAAAGCAATTGAGATAGCAGAAGAGTGCGATTTTACTTATGCAACAGCTGGTATTTCTCCAAATGATATTCCACAAAATGAAGATGAATTGTGGAAAGAAATCGATGAAATTGAAGAATTAGCCAAAAATAAAAAAGTAGTTGCAATAGGAGAAATAGGATTAGACTTCTATTGGAACAAAGAAAATAGAGAACTTCAGCTAAAAGCTTTTAAGAAACAAATAGAAATTGCAAATAAACTAAATCTGCCAATAGTAATTCATACAAGAGAAGCTGTGATGGATACTTTGCAGGTATTAAAAGAAAACAATGTAATAAATAAAGGTGTTTTTCATTGTTGCCCATTAAATAGAGAACTGGTAAAAGAGGCACTAAAACTAGATTTCTACATTTCATTTTCAGGAGTAGTAACATTTAAAAACGCCAAAAATGCAGAAGAAACAATAAATATGGTTCCACTAGATAGAATTCTAATAGAAACAGACAGCCCATACTTAGCGCCAGAACCAGTCCGTGGAACAAGGAATACACCAATAAATGTAAAATTTATAGCGGAAAAAATTGCACAAACAAGAAAAATATCAATAGAAGAAGTCGCAAAACAAACCTACGAAAATGCTTGTCGACTTTTTGGACTTTTGGGATGACTTTTAAGAGTGTCCCAAAAAGTTTGTAAAAAATAGAATAAATTAAATTTTTTAATCATATAATATATTAAAGCTTTATTTTAAAAGAGGTTCGAACAATAATTACATAATGTGAAAAATGGACAAAGCTTATTTCCGTAAGTTTTGATAAATTGTACCAAAATTTGACAAAATAGAAAAAATATAGTATAATAAAGATGTTGCCAAAAGGAGGTAATAAAATTATATGAAAAAAAATATTCAAGAAAAAGCTTCGTTATCAATAATGAAGATAATTTGCATAAGCATAATACTAATACTTATGTCAGGGATAGGAGTATTAGCAGTAAATAAAAAATTAAACAATGTTAAAATTTTACTTCGTAATGGATATGAAATGACAGTTTTAACATCAAAAACTAAGGTATCAGAAATATTGGAAGAAAATAACATCTTATTAGAAGAAAACGAAAAAGTTGTACCTGGTGTAGATGAAGAAGTTGAAGACAATCAAACAATAGAAATAAAAGATAAATCTGAAAGAGAAATTCAAATATCAAAAGTATCAGAAGAAACAATAGAAACATCTCTAGAAGATTTGTTAGACACATATGCTCCAATTACAGAAAAAATCGTAGTTGAGCAAGTTGCTATACCATTTGAAACAATAACAAAAGAAGCAACAGGAACAGGCGACGAAACAAGAAACAAAGTAATTCAAAATGGTCAAGAAGGATTAAAAGAAATTACTTACAAAATAAAATATCAAAAAGATGTAGAAATTGAAAAAACAGTTTTATCAGAGGTTGTTGTAAAAGAACCAGTTAATAAAATTGTGCAAGTACAAAAAATCACATCAAGAGCTGCAGTTGAAAGAGATATACCAACATCAGTATCAGGAACAGTTGCAGACTACCAAGCTTATGCAAAACAAAGATGTTATGATTATGGATGGTCAGATTACGATTTCAATTGTTTAGTAAAACTTTGGAATAGAGAAAGTGGATGGAGAGTAACTGCATGCAATAGATCATCTGGAGCATACGGAATTCCACAAGCATTACCTGCAAGTAAAATGGCATCTGCAGGACCAGAATACAGAACAAACTATATGACTCAAATAAATTGGGGATTAAGCTACATTAGTGGAAGATATGGTTCACCATCTTCAGCATGGAATCACTCACAAGCAAAAGGATGGTATTAAAAATAAATATTGAATTAAATCAAAGTTGCTAGACATCAGTTTAGCAACTTTTTTAAAAAAGAGTAATTGAAAAAGTAGGAGAAAAAATATGAAGTTAATATCATGGAATGTAAATGGAATAAGAGCGTGTGTAAACAAAGGGTTTGCAGAATTTTTCAAAAAAATAGATGCAGACATATTTTGCATACAAGAAACAAAATGTCAAGAGGGGCAAATAGAGCTAGAATTTGAAGGCTATACAAGCTATTGGAATAGCGCAGAGAAAAAAGGATATTCAGGAACAGCTATATTTACAAAGAAAAAGCCAATGTCTGTAAAATACGGAATAGGAATAGAAGAACATGATAAAGAAGGAAGAGTAATAACTTTAGAATTTGAGAAATATTATGTGGTAACAATCTATACTCCAAACTCAAAAAGAGAGTTGGAACGCCTAGAATACAGATGCGTTTGGGAAGACGAAATAAGAAAATACCTGTTAGAACTAAACAAGAAAAAGCCGGTAATAATGTGTGGGGACTTAAATGTAGCACATAAGGAAATTGACCTAAAAAATCCAAAAACAAATCACCACAATGCTGGTTTCACAGATGAAGAAAGAAACAAAATGACAGAACTTTTAGATGCAGGATTTACAGATACATTTAGATATCTATATCCAGAAAAAGAGGAACAATACACATGGTGGTCATATATGGGGCATGCTAGAGAAAAAAATATAGGTTGGAGAATAGACTATTTTATTGTATCAAACGATGCACAAAAAAACATAAAAGATGCTTACATATTCCCAGATGTGTTGGGGAGTGACCACTGCCCTGTTGGATTAGAAATTGAAAAATAATTAGCAAAATTTGTTATTGAACTGCATTTGAATTTTTTTTGGGGAAACTTTTTAAGAGTGTCCCAAAATTCCAGCCTTGATTTTTAAGAGTGTCCCCAAAAGTTTGATTGGAAAGGAGAAAGAGAAAATGAACGAAATAAAGAAAAATGGGAAAAAATGGTTTTATTGGTTCATATTAGGAGTTGCAATAATAACTTTTTATAAGTTGTTAGATAATTTCCCTGAAATAATGAAAGGTATAGTAGACTTTTTAAAAATTCTAAAACCATTCTTTATAGGAATATTGATTGCGTATATTTTGTATATGCCAAGCAAAACAATTGAAAAGAAACTAAGAAAATCTAAAGTGAGACTAATAAAAAGAAAAGCGAGAACACTAAGTATATTAGCGAGCTACATAATATTTGCTCTAATACTTGTAATAATCTTTAACTGGATATTTCCAGTGCTAGTGCAAAGCGTGACAGAGCTTGTAACAAACTTACAAGGGTATATTGAAGGAACAATTCAAAAATACAATGAGTTGCCACAAGATTCAATCTTAAAAAGTGAAGCAGTAACAAATACAATAAACGACATATTACAAAGTGCAAAAAGCATAGATTTTAAACAATATATAAATATGGATACAATAGGTCAATATGCAAAAGGCGCAGTAAGCTTTGTAAATAGCATAATTGACGTGTTTGTAGCATTTATAGTTTCAGTATATTTACTATCTGGAAGAACCAAAATAATGGCATTTTTAGAAAGATTTACTAAAGCAGTATTTAAAGAAAAAACATATCAAAATCTTTCAAAATATTTTAATGATACAAACGAAATCTTTTTCAAATTTTTAAGTAGTCAACTAATTGATGCGGTCGTAGTAGGAGTTATAACAACAATTGCAATGAGTATAATGGGCATAAAATACGCACCATTACTAGGTTTTATAATAGGACTATTTAATATAATTCCGTATGTTGGAGCAATAATTGCGGTAATAATAGCAGCAATTATCACACTAATTACAGGCGGAATATCTCAAGCAATATGGATGCTTATTGTAGTAATAATATTGCAACAAATAGATGCAAATATAATAAATCCGAAAATTGTAGGAGACAACTTAAAAATAAGTCCATTAGTAGTAATATTTGCAATAACTATAGGTGGAGCATATTTTGGAATGTGGGGAATATTCTTGTCAGTTCCAATTTCCGCTGTGGTCAAGATTTTAGTAGAAGATTTTATAAAATATAAAAATTCCCAAAAGGCAGAATAAATTCTGCCTTTTGACATTTAGACACTTGAAAAAACTGGAAAATAGTGTATAATAGAAAAGGAAAAGAGGTGAGAAAATGAACAAAGAAGAACTAGAAAAAAATATAGGATATTCATTTAAAAACAAGGAACTTCTAAACCAGGCATTAACACACACATCATATGCATATGAAAATGGAATAGAAAGCAACGAAAAACTAGAATTCTTAGGAGATAGCATATTAGAATTTATATCAAGTAACTATATTTATAATACATACCCAAACCTTAAAGAAGGAGAAATGACTAAAGTTAGAGCTAGCGTGGTGTGCGAAACAAGCCTACACAAAGTAGCGAAAAAGCATAATTTTAGTGATTTCTTAAATTTGGGAAAATCTGAAAGAACAACCTGCAAAGGGGGAAGACCGGCTATATTAGCAGATAGCGTGGAAGCCGTAATAGCTGCAATGTACATAGATGGTGGCTTACAATATGCCGAAAAGTTCATAATAGAAAATCTAAAAGACGATATAGAAATTGCAGTTCATCATGTTGGAGAAAAAGATTATAAAACTGTGCTACAAGAAATGTTACAAGTGCATGGAAATGTAAAAATAGAATACAATGTTTTAAGAGAATTTGGCCCAGACCATGCAAAACAATTTGAAGTTGAAGTTAGATGCAATAACAAATTATTGGCAAATGGAACAGGAAAAAGTAAAAAACTTGCAGAAATGGATGCAGCAAAAAAAGCGATAGAAGTTTTGTAAATTAAAAATGAGAAGCGAGTGCTTCTCATTTTTACATTAAATTCTATCTTTTGCAATTAGCATAATGTCCGCTATTGTTCTTCTTCTTTAAAATCTGCAAATGTTTTTATTATTTCAATTTTAGATTTTCCTTGTTTTATTTCTTTATTTGGTTTTACTCTTAAACGTACATTGTATATATCTTTTAGCTTTTCAACATTTTCTTTTTTATGACCTATTACATTGTTTACATCTTGTGGATTTACTTCTACTTGAACCTCTTGTACTTTTACATTTAATTTTTTTATTTTATTTACAATTGCGTCATACCACAAGCTAGATTCTACAAGTTGCCTGAATGCTGGATGATAAGGCCCTGCAAGCACTTCACTGCTTTCTTGTTCTGGACTTGTTATTTCATCTGTATTTTGCAATCCAATTCTTATTATATCTATATTTTTACTATTAAACATTGAAACTAATTCTTTGCAAACCTCAACAGCTTGTACTACTGTGAGTGGCTTGTATGTGCCATCTTCATATTCTTTTGCAAGTTTTGTCCCTTTAATTACCAAAACAGGATAAATTCTTACCATCTTTGGTTTTAGTTTTATCAATGCTTTTGCAGTATTTATTTCATCTATTTTTGTAGAGTCTTGTAAGCCAACCATCATTTGATGTCCAAGTATGAAGCCATATCTTCTAATTAGTTTTGAGGCTTTTTTTACATCTGCAAAAGTGTGACCTCTCTCTGCCTTTTTTAGTATATAATCATTTGTTGATTGAACTCCAAGTTCTATTGTTTTTACTTTATATTTTTTTAGTCTTTTCAAAATGTCTTTACTTATATAATCAGGCCTTGTAGAAATTCGTATGCTATCAACTTTTCCCTTTCGAATGTAGCTGTATGCTGCCTCTAATAGTTCGTTCTGAACTTTTTCTTCTATTCCTGTAAAACTGCCACCAAAAAACGCTACCTCAATGTTTCCATCAGGATCTTTAATATGGTCTAAATAATAATCTATTGTTCTATTAACATCTTCTTTTGTAACTTGATTTTTTTCTCCACTTATTTTGTTTTGATTGCAAAATGAGCAATCATGTGGGCAACCTAAGTGTGGTACAAATATAGGGATAACGTATTTTTTGGTCATTCTACTTCATTCCTTTCTCAAGTTTTAATTTCGACATTTTTATTAATCTTATTATACACTAATTATTAAATTTTTCAAGTGTTTTCAATACAAAATTTTTTTCGCTTTTTTATAAAAATCAAATTTTATTGAAATTTTTTTACAAAAGAGAAGTCTCCTAAAAAGGAACAGGTTTTTTTTATTATTTTTTTGCTCTAAACCATTGACTTCCGTAAGAAAAAATGATAAAATAGATAAGATATTTATGGTTGTAAATTTTTGGAAACAACCAATTCAATTTATTATATTCAATTAAAGTATTTTAAAAAGAGGAATTATTTGTAGAAAACTATAGCAGAAATTAAATGTCAGAGCAGTCATTTAAAAGTAACTAAAAGAGCTACAAAATAAGAAGGACTTTTTAAGATATTGTACCGAATAGGTAATTTAAAATCTGCTTAAAATATTTTTAAGGAGTGATTTTTTTGAAACTAAAAGACATCAATTTTGAAAAGACAACAAGAAAGAATTTCGCAAAAGTTGGCGATTACATCGAAATGCCAAATCTTATCAAAGTACAAAAAGATTCATATGACTGGTTTGTAGAAGAAGGCTTAGGGGAAGTATTAAAAGATATTTCACCAATAGAAGACTATTCTGGAAACCTTGTTTTAGAGTTCTTTGACTACTACATGGAAGACAAAACTAAATATACTCTTGAAGAATCAAAAGAAAGAGACGCAACATATGCAACAAGATTACATGTAAAAGTAAGATTAATAAACCGTGAAACAGGCGAAATTAAAGAGCAAGAAATCTATTTAGGAGATTTCCCACTAATGACAGATAGTGGAACATTCGTAATTAACGGGGCAGAAAGAGTTGTAGTAAGCCAATTAGTACGTTCACCTGGATGCTACTATGCAGAAGAATTTGATACAAAAACAGGAAAAAGAACATACACATCTACAGTAATGCCACTAAGAGGAGCATGGATAGAATACGAAACAGATGGAAACGACATATTCTATGTACGTGTAGATAGAACAAGAAAAATCCCTGTAACATTACTATTAAGAGCAATTGGAATAATTTCAGATGACCAAATAAGAGACCTATTTGGAGATGAAGAATTATTAAACACAACAATAGCCAAAGACACAATAAAAGACCAAGACGAAGCTTTAATAGAAATCTACAAAAAATTAAGACCTGGAGAATTACCAACAGCAGAAGCAGCAAGAACATTATTCAATGGATTATTCTTCGATAACAGAAGATATGACCTAGCAAAAGTTGGAAGATTCAAATTCAACCAAAAACTAGCAATAGCTGGAAGAATTACAGACAAAGTAGCTGCAAAAGATATTATAGATCCTGAAACAGGCGAAGTATTTGTAACAGCTGGAGAAACAATCACTGAAGAAATAGCAGAAAACATACAAAACGCAGGAATAAATGTAGTAGATATTACATATAACGATAGAACAATAAGAGTAATAGGAAATGGAACAGTAAATATCCACAAAGTATTACCAAATGTGGATTTAAGCAAACTACATTTCAAAGAATTAGTAAATTACTCAGCATTAAAAAATATAATGGACAACACATCTGAAAAAGATTTAGTAAAAACATTAAAAGAAAGATATGACGAATTAGTACCAAAAACAGTAACAACAGAAGACATTATCGCATCTGTAAACTTCCTATTAAACCTATCACATGGATTAGGAAAACCAGACGACATAGACCACTTATCAAATCGTAGAATTCGTTGTGTTGGAGAACTTTTACAAAATCAATTCAGAATTGGTTTAGCAAGACTTGAAAGAGTTGTAAGAGAAAGAATGACAATCCAAGACTTAGATGTTGTAACACCACAAACATTAATCAATACAAAACCAATAACATCAGCAATAAGAGAATTCTTTGGAAGCTCACAACTTTCACAATTCATGGATCAAACAAACCCACTTTCAGAATTAACACATAAAAGAAGAATTTCAGCATTAGGACCTGGAGGATTAACAAGAGAAAGAGCAGGTTTTGAGGTTCGTGACGTTCACTATACACACTATGGTAGATTATGCCCAATAGAATCTCCAGAAGGACCAAACATTGGATTAATCTCAGCATTATCATCATTTGCAAGCATAAACGAATATGGATTTATCGAAACACCATATAGAAAAATAGATCCAGAAACACATAGAGCAACAGATACAGTAGAATACATGAGCGCAGATGTAGAAGACAACTACATAATAGCTCAAGCATCTGAGCCAATGGATGAAAATGGAGAATTTTTAAATGACAGAATAAGAGTTAGATACAAAAATGAAGTAATAGAAGTTGACAAAGAAAAAGTTCAATACATAGATGTATCTCCAAAACAACTTGTATCAGTAGCTGCTGCCATGATACCATTCTTAGAGCATGACGATGCAAAAAGAGCTCTAATGGGATCAAACATGCAACGTCAAGCAGTTCCACTATTGATATCAGAAAGCCCAATAGTCGGAACAGGAATAGAATACAGAGCTGCAAAAGACTCTGGAATCTTAGTTCTAGCTGAAGATGATGGAGAAATAGTAAAAGTATCAGCTGACGAAATAAAAGTAAAATATAAAAACGGAAAAACAATTTCACACAAACTTCGTAAATTCAAGAGAACAAATGGTGGAACATGTATAAACCAAAGACCAATAGTTAAAAAAGGTGAAATAGTTAAAAAAGGCCAAACAATAGCAGATGGACCAGCAACAAAAGATGGAGAAATGGCTTTAGGTAAAAACGTATTAGTAGCATTCTCAACATGGGAAGGTTACAACTACGAGGACGCTATCCTAATCAACGAAAAATTGGTAAAAGAAGATGTGTTCACATCAATTCACATTGAAGAATACGACTGCGAATGCCGTGATACAAAACTTGGACCAGAAGAAATTACAAGAGATATTCCAAACGTTGGAGATGACCAATTAAAAGACTTAGACGAAAACGGAATAATCAGAATAGGTGCAGAAGTAAGACCTGGAGATATCTTAGTTGGAAAAGTTACTCCAAAAGGAGAAACAGAACTAACAGCTGAAGAAAGATTATTAAGAGCAATCTTTGGTGAAAAAGCCAGGGAAGTAAGAGATACATCACTTAGAGTACCACATGGAGAAGCTGGAACAATAGTAGATGTAAAAATCTTCACAAGAGATAATTCAGACGAATTAGCACCTGGAGTAAACCAAGTAATTAGATGCTATATAGCAACAAAAAGAAAAATCTCAGTTGGAGATAAAATGGCAGGTCGTCACGGAAACAAAGGTGTTATTTCAAGAGTATTACCAGAAGAAGACATGCCATTCATGCCAGACGGAACACCAGTAGATATCTTATTAAACCCACTTGGAGTACCTTCACGTATGAACCTTGGACAAATCCTAGAAGTTCACTTAGGTGGAGCTGCAAAAGCACTTGGATGGAAAATCTCAACACCAGTTTTCGATGGTGCAACAGAGGAAGACGTTAGAGAAGTGCTAAAACAAGCAGGAATGAGCGAAGATGGTAAAACAATTCTATATGATGGTAGAACTGGAGAACCATTCGATAAGCCAATTACAGTTGGTATAATGTACATGCTAAAACTACACCACTTAGTAGATGACAAAATCCATGCTCGTTCAACTGGACCATACTCATTAGTTACACAACAACCTCTTGGAGGTAAAGCACAATTCGGTGGACAACGTTTCGGAGAGATGGAAGTTTGGGCATTAGAGGCTTATGGTGCAGCATACACACTACAAGAAATGTTAACAGTTAAATCAGACGATGTTGTAGGAAGAGTAAAAACTTACGAAGCAATCGTAAAAGGTGAAAATATTCCAGAACCAGGAATTCCAGAAGGATTCAAAGTTCTAGTAAAAGAACTTCAATCATTAGGACTAGACATCAGACTATATTCACATGACAATCAAGAACTTGAAATAAAAGAAAATATCGAAGATGGAATCGAATACGATCCAGAAAGAGATAAAAAACTTTTAGAAGAAGAAGCAATCGGAGACGAAGAGCTTCCAGACGGATATAGTGAAGAAGGCGAAATGTTATTAGATGATGAAGATGACGAAGAAGATAGCGATGAGCTATTTGAAGACCTAGGGGACGAAGGAGAAGAAGATATTTTTGATAATGATTTAGCTAATGACAATCTTGATAATGACGATGATATAATTGAATAATAATAACTGAAATATATGAATTTTCAAACCCTTGGTGTCGCAATTTTCAGATTTTAAAATTACTAGTCTGTAAATTGCTCCAGTCGCCCTGCGCTTCGCTACGGTTGGTCGCTTACGCGGGTATTGAAAATTAATATATTTCAGAATTCATAATTTAATATACTTTGTTTTTCAAAATGATTGACGGAAAAGTTTGCAAGAGCGGTGGCTAAATCATTTATAAAAATGGAGTAACCCAAAAAAATAAAATTAGGGGGAAAAAACGTGGACGAAAACGAAATTTTTGATAAATTAAAAATAGGAATCGCATCAGATGAGCAAATAAGAGAATGGTCAAAAGGTGAAGTAAAAAAACCAGAGACAATCAATTATAGAACTCTTAAACCAGAAAAAGATGGTTTATTCTGTGAAAAAATATTTGGACCAACAAAAGACTGGGAATGTCATTGTGGTAAATATAAAAGAGTAAGATATAAAGGAATAGTTTGCGATAGATGTGGCGTAGAAGTTACAAAATCTAAAGTAAGAAGAGAAAGAATGGGGCACATTGAATTAGCAGCTCCAGTAGCACACATTTGGTATTTCAAAGGAATACCAAGCAGAATAGCACTAATGCTGGACATCTCACCTAGAGATTTGGAAAAAGTAATATACTTTGCATCATACATAGTAACAGACAAAGGAACATCAGGATTAGAACAATGCCAAATCTTAACAGAAAAAGAATACCACGAAGCTGTTGAAAAATATGGTAGAGGGTCATTCAAAGCAAGAATGGGTGCAGAAGCATTAAGAGAATTACTAGAAAAAATAGACATTGACAAATTATATGAACAACTAAGAAAAGAAATAGAAAAATCATCAGAACAAAAAAGACTAAAACTAGTAAAAAGACTTGATACAGTAGAATCATTTAGAGCATCTGGAAACAGACCAGAATGGATGGTAATGAATGTAATTCCAGTAATACCACCAGATTTAAGACCAATGGTACAATTAGATGGTGGAAGATTTGCAACATCAGACTTAAACGACTTATATAGAAGAGTTATAAACAGAAATAACAGATTAAAAAGATTACTAGAATTAGGAGCACCAGAAATAATTGTAAGAAATGAAAAAAGAATGTTACAAGAATCTGTAGATGCCCTAATAGATAATGGAAGAAGAGGAAAACCAGTAACAGGAGCTGGAAACAGACCTTTAAAATCATTATCAGACATGTTAAAAGGAAAACAAGGTAGATTCCGTCAAAACTTACTAGGAAAGCGTGTTGACTACTCTGGACGTTCAGTTATCGTAGTTGGACCAGAACTAAAATTATATCAATGCGGACTTCCAAAAGAAATGGCTGTTGAATTATTCAAACCATTTGTAATGAGAGAATTAGTAGGAAGAGGAATTGCCCAAAATATAAAAAATGCAAAAAGAATGGTAGAAAGATTAAGACCAGAAGTATGGGAAATATTAGAGGATGTTATAAAAGACCACCCTGTAATGTTAAACCGTGCTCCAACACTACACAGACTTGGTATTCAAGCATTTGAACCAGTGCTAGTAGAAGGTAGAGCAATAAAACTTCACCCACTTGTTTGTGAAGCCTTCAATGCCGACTTCGACGGTGACCAAATGGCGGTTCACTTACCACTATCTCCAGAAGCACAAGCAGAAGCAAGATACTTAATGCTTGCAACAAACAACTTACTAAAACCACAAGATGGTAAACCAGTTGCAACACCAAGACTTGACATGATTTTAGGAAGTTACTACCTAACAATGGTACTAGATGGTGAAAAGGGAGAAGGAATGTACTTCAAAGACCCAGATGAAGCTATAATGGCACACGAAAACCACGAAGTATCAACACATGCTAAAATATTCGTAAGAATAGAAAAAGAAATAAATGGCGAATTAAAACATGGAAAAATCGAAACAAGCGTAGGAAGAATTATCTTCAACCAAGGAATTCCACAAGATTTAGGATACATCAATAGAGAAGAAGATCCATTCCAATACGAAATCAATTTCCCAGTTATGAAAAAATCAATGGGAGATATAATCGAAAGAGTAATTAGAACACATGGCTTAACAGAATCAGCAGAAGTAATAGACTATATCAAAGCCCTAGGTTACAAATACTCTACAGTTGCAGGTATTACATACTCAATGGACGACGTAAAAGTGCCAGCTAAAAAGAAAGAATTATTAGCAGAAGCAGATAAAAAGATTGAAACAATTCGTAAACAATATGCAAGAGGTTTAATAACAGACAATGAAAGATATATTGCAACAATCAATGTTTGGGAACAAACAACAAAAGATGTTTCTAAGGCCATGGAAGATAACTTCGACGACCTAAACCCAGTTTACATGATGGTTAAATCAGGTGCGCGTGGTAACATGAACCAATTACGTCAAATCGCTGGTATGCGTGGACTTATGGCAAGTACAACAGGTAAAGCGGTAGAAATACCAATCAAATCATCATTTGCTGAAGGTCTAGATGCCCTAGAATACTTCATTTCAACACACGGTGCTAGAAAGGGACTTTCAGATACAGCCCTAAGAACAGCCGATTCAGGATACCTAACAAGAAGACTTGTAGACGTTTCACAAGATATAATTGTTAGAGAACATGATTGTGGAACAGACGACGGAATTATCATTTATGATATTAAAGACGGAAACCAAGTAATTGAAAAAATGCATGAAAGACTACTTGGAAGATTCGCAGTAGAAGATGTAGTTAATCCAACAACTGGTGAATTAATTGTGGATAACAACACAATGATTAATGATGAAATTGCAGATAAAATTATAGATGCAGGAATCGAAAAATTAAAAGTTCGTTCAGCATTAGGATGTAGAACAAAACATGGTGTTTGTCAAAAATGCTATGGTATGGGATTAGCAAGAAGAAGCCTAGTTTCAATAGGAGAAGCAGTTGGTATAATTGCAGCTCAATCAATAGGAGAGCCAGGTACACAGCTTACAATGAGAACTATCCACTCTGGTGGTGTAGCAGGTGTAGCAGATATTACACAAGGTCTTCCTAGAGTTGAAGAATTATTCGAAGCTAGAAAACCAAAGGGATTAGCAATAATTACTGAAATCGATGGAAAAGTAAAAATCAAAGAATCAAAGAAGAAGAAAGAAGTTGTTGTAACATCAGATGATGATGCAAGAACATACACAATACCATTTGGTTCAAAAATGAAAGTTAAAAACGGAGATTTAGTAGAAGCTGGAGATCCACTTATCGAAGGATCAATAAATCCAAATGACATCCTTGCAGTAAAAGGAGCAGAAGGAGTTTACGAATACCTAATCTCAGAAGTACAAAAAGTTTATAGAAACCAAGGTGTTGATATAAACGACAAACACATCGAAGTAATTGGTAGACAAATGCTTAAGAAAGTAAAAGTTGGAGACAATGGAGATACAACATTACCAGCTGGAGCTTTAGTAGACATGTACGACTACGAAGAAGCAAACAAGAAAGCAGAAGAATTAGGTGTAAGAAAAGCAGACGGAAAACGTGTACTACTAGGAATAACAAAAGCATCACTTGCAACAGACAGCTTCTTATCAGCAGCATCATTCCAAGAAACAACAAGAGTTCTAACAGATGCAGCAATAAAAGGAAAAGAAGACGACCTACTAGGATTAAAAGAAAATGTTATCATAGGTAAACTAATCCCAGCAGGAACAGGAATGCAAGTATACCAAAACACAAAAATAAATACAGAACTAGAGGAAGAGGAAACAAACTCAGAAGACATTCAAGAAAAAGCAGAAAAAATAAAAGAAACAGAAACAGTAGAAACAGCAGAAGAATAAAAAAAGACGAGCAATGCTCGTCTTTTTTTTAGAATTTTGGGATGGAATTTTGGGACACTCTTAAAAATCCAGACTTTTTGGGACACTCTTAAAATTCTAAACTTT
>Ga0129311_1000875_pt1 | contig 23884 bp, 18 predicted proteins | sample Go1ome_FD_94435 | JGI IMG/M metagenome (GOLD analysis project Ga0129311, IMG submission 94435) | Western lowland gorrila individual fecal microbial communities from Wisconsin, USA - Go1022B metagenome | ecosystem: Host-associated > Mammals > Digestive system > Large intestine > Fecal | place... | reverse complement strand
TTTTTCTGATCCATATCTGTTGCCTCCTTTCTATTGAACATCAGCCCATTTTAAGTTGCCTTCGGCAAGGGCTGATGCTACATGTCAAGCTTTTGCTAAAAACTTGACACATTCATTGATAGAGTAGTGTTTTTCGGGTGCTTTTTACAGGACACAGTGCGGGAATTGACCATTTTCTGCTAAATATGAGGCCAAAGCAATATATAATACCATTTCCACATGAAGAATCTGCTCATTTATGAGTAGAAAAAAATAATTATAAACTTTTATTTTTCGATAATTTTCAACTTTTCCATGTTGTCCTCATAATTTGGGGATGATATAATCAGAACATGGGTGCTACCATAACGGTAGGCGGTTAGTCCTTCACCAGAGGGACTGTGACCCTCTGATTACATAGAAACCTTTTACAGGAAGAATTGGAAAGGAGGGCTAAGCCAATGAGTATTATGGATTTCATTGCAGTAGTGGGCTTCGGCATCACCTGCTTTTGTGCCGGATACACATTCGGTAAAGATAGTAATAAACCACAAAAATAGCCGCCCAGGTCTGGTAAACTAAGCGGCATTTTTGTCAAACTAATTTTCTTGGGCTAACCGTCTATCGGTAGCACCTTTTTCTGTATTCATATTAACACGCATCTACGTGTATGTCAAAATATTTTATCCCCTGTACCCTTAATATCCTATCTGTAAATCTCCTATCCTTAGATCTTTCCTCTGAGATTTTTTATGTCATTTGTAGGGTCAGAGCTCATTTTTTGCTCTAAAATAGGGTCAAAATAAGGTCAAAACCCATTTTCAGGCAGAAAAAAGACCTCCGAGGGCGAACCCTCGAAGGTCTGAAAATCCTTTATTTACGCGGTTTATCAGCGATTACTCGATGATAGTTGCAACTCTTCCTGAACCTACAGTTCTACCACCCTCACGGATAGCGAATGTAAGTCCCTGGCTCATAGCGATTGGGTGGATGAGCTCGATTGTCATCTCTACGTTATCACCAGGCATGCACATCTCTGTACCAGCTGGAAGGTTACATACACCTGTAACGTCTGTTGTTCTGAAGTAGAACTGTGGACGATAGTTGTTGAAGAATGGTGTATGACGACCACCCTCGTCCTTTGTCAGAACGTAAACCTGTGCTGTGAACTTTGTATGACATGTAATTGAACCTGGCTTACAAAGAACCTGTCCTCTTACGATATCCTCTCTCTTGATACCACGAAGAAGAGCACCGATGTTATCACCAGCCTGACCTTCGTCAAGGAGCTTTCTGAACATCTCGATACCTGTTACTGTTGTCTTCTGGATCTCTGGCTTGATACCAACGATCTCAACTTCATCATTGAGGTGAATTACACCAGCCTCTACTCTACCAGTAGCAACTGTACCACGACCTGTGATTGTGAATACATCCTCTACAGGCATGATGAATGGCTTATCTGTATCTCTCTGTGGATCTGGAATATATGAATCAACTGTATCCATAAGCTCCATGATCTTGTCTCCCCAAGGTCCCATTGGATCCTCAAGAGCCTTAAGAGCTGAACCCTTAACGATAGGACAATCATTGAATCCGTACTCCTCGAGCTGCTCTGTAACTTCCATCTCAACGAGCTCGATAAGCTCGTCATCGTCTACCATATCACACTTGTTAAGGAATACAACGATGTAAGGAACACCAACCTGACGTGAAAGAAGGATATGCTCCTTTGTCTGAGCCATAACACCATCAGTAGCAGCAACAACAAGGATAGCACCATCCATCTGAGCTGCACCAGTGATCATGTTCTTAACGTAGTCAGCATGTCCTGGGCAGTCAACGTGTGCGTAATGTCTGTGCTCTGTCTCGTACTCAACGTGAGCTGTAGAGATAGTGATACCTCTTTCTCTCTCCTCTGGAGCCTTATCAATGTTCTCGAAATCTGTAGCTGTGTTACCAGCAACTCTCTCTGAAAGAACCTTTGTGATAGCAGCTGTAAGAGTAGTCTTACCGTGATCTACGTGTCCGATTGTACCGATGTTACAATGTGGCTTACTTCTATTAAACTTTTCCTTTGCCATGATATAAAATCCTCCTTAAAAATTATACCCCACGCGGGTTACTCGGCTAAAAATCATTATATAGAAAATACTAGAGATTTTCAACCATTTTTTATCTCTTTATACCAACAGGCTGACGATGTGTAATCCTCAACCTGCCAGCACATATTTTTTATTATTTATCTGACCTGAAAGACCAGGAAAATGTCTTTCGTCAAATATCTTACTTAGAATGCTCTGCGATAACCTTCTCCTGAATGCTCTTTGGACACTGAGCGTACTTCTCAAAGAACATTGAGTAGTTACCACGACCCTGTGTTGATGAACGAAGCTCTGTTGAGTATCCGAACATCTCTGCAAGTGGAACGAATGCTCTGACGATCTTACCACCGCCGATATCATCCATACCTTCGATCTGACCTCTCTTAGCATTTAAGCTTCCGATTACATCACCGAGATACTCCTCAGGCATTGTAACTTCAACCTTCATGATAGGCTCAAGAAGAACTGGGTCAGCCTTAGCCATAGCATCCTTGAATGCCATAGAACCGGCAATGTGGAATGCCATCTCTGATGAATCGACCTCATGGTATGAACCATCGTATACATTTGCATGAACACCAAGTACTGGGTAACCACCAAGGATACCAGCTCTGGCAGCCTCTTCAATACCCTCTCCAACAGCTGGGATATATTCCTTAGGAATAGCACCGCCGACAACTGTTGACTCGAACTTGAATGTCTCCTCACCGTTAGGATCCATTGGCTCGAACTTAACCTTACAATGTCCATACTGTCCACGACCACCTGACTGCTTAGCATACTTGCTATCTACGTCAACGGCCTTAGTAAATGTCTCCTTATATGCAACCTGAGGTGCACCAACATTTGCCTCTACCTTGAACTCACGGAGAAGACGATCAACGATAACCTCAAGGTGAAGCTCACCCATTCCGGCAATGATTGTCTGTCCTGTCTCTTTATCTGTATGAGCTCTGAATGTAGGATCCTCCTCAGCAAGCTTTGCAAGAGCCTCACCCATCTTACCCTGATCATTCTTGGTCTTAGGCTCGATAGCAAGCTCGATAACTGGCTCTGGGAATTCCATTGACTCGAGGATAACTGGATGCTGCTCATCACAGATTGTATCACCAGTAGTTGTGATCTTAAATCCTACAGCTGCTGCGATATCTCCAGCGTAAACCTTGTCAATTTCCTTACGAGCGTTGGCATGCATCTGTACGATACGTCCTACACGCTCCTTCTTATCCTTGGTTGCATTCAGTACATATGAACCTGAGTTCAGTGTACCTGAGTAAACTCTGAAGAATGCAAGCTTTCCAACGAATGGATCTGTCATGATCTTGAATGCAAGAGCTGCAAATGGCTCCTCATCTGATGAATGACGAACAACGTCGTTACCATCAGCATCAACACCTGTGATATCAGGGATATCTGTAGGAGCTGGCATGTACTCAATAACACCATCAAGCATCTTCTGAACACCCTTGTTCTTGTATGCTGAACCAAGGAATACAGGAACTGCCTCACATGCGATAGTTGCTCTACGAAGAACCTTCTTCATCTCATCGATAGATGGCTCCTCACCCTCAAGATACATCATCATTAAGTCATCATCTAACTCGCAGATCTTCTCGACAAGATTCTCATGCCACTTATCTGCAAGCTCCTTAAGGTCGTCAGGAATCTCTGTGATCTCGATATCCTCGCCCTTATCATCCTTATAGTAATATGCATCCATCTCGAACAGATCGATCAGACCGATGAAGTCTGACTCTTTTCCGATAGGGATCTGTACTGGAATTGCATTCTTGCCCAGACGATCAATGATTGTCTGAACTGAGTAAAAAAAGTCTGCACCCATTTTATCCATCTTGTTGATGAATGCCATACGAGGTACATTGTATGTGTCAGCCTGACGCCATACATTCTCTGACTGAGGCTCTACACCAGCCTTAGCATCAAACACACCTACAGCACCATCAAGAACTCTAAGTGAACGCTCAACCTCAACAGTGAAGTCAACGTGTCCCGGAGTATCAATGATGTTGATTCTATGCTCTAACGCGCCAGCCTTTGGTTTATGATGATCCTCAAGTGTCCAGTGACATGTTGTAGCAGCTGAAGTAATTGTAATACCTCTCTCCTGCTCCTGCTCCATCCAGTCCATGGTAGCTGTACCGTCATGAGTATCACCAATCTTATAGTTAACACCAGTATAGTATAAGATACGCTCTGTAAGAGTAGTCTTACCGGCATCGATATGAGCCATAATACCAATGTTTCTTGTTCTGTCCAATGGATATTCTCTTCCAGCCAACGGATTGTCCTCCTTTTGCAAATTATATTGAGCACTGACATATTGTGCTCTAAAGTACACATAAGCATGCATACAAACGCATTCTCATACAAAAAATTAGAATCTGTAGTGAGCGAATGCCTTGTTTGCCTCTGCCATCTTGTGCATGTCTTCTTTTCTCTTTACAGATGCACCTGTGTTGTTTGCTGCATCCATAATCTCCTTCGCAAGTCTCTCTTCCATAGTCTTCTCACTTCTTGCACGTGAGAAAGCTGTTAACCAGCGAAGTCCAAGAGCCTGTCTTCTGTCAGGTCTTACATCGATAGGTACCTGGTATGTTGCACCACCGATACGTCTAGCCTTAACCTCGAGGAGTGGCATGATGTTGTTCATAGCCTCTTCGAATACCTCTAATGCAGGCTTACCAGTCTCTTCTGCGATACGATCAAATGCACCGTAGACGATCTTCTGTGCTACACCCTTCTTACCATCTAACATAATGTTGTTGATAAGCTTTGTAACGACCTTATTGTTGTAAATTGGATCCGCTAATACGTCTCTCTTTGCGATATGTCCTTTACGTGGCACGGTTCTTCCCTCCTTAATTATTTATTAAATCTTCGGTACTCACATTCTCATATGAATGTGTTCGTGCTGTTATCTGTCTTAATTGTTTCTATCCGAAATATTATCTATATAAAAACATGACCTTACCAGCACAAATTAGAATTGTGTTCTAGCATGCTTTATTTTGCATCCTTAGGACGCTTTGCACCATACTTTGAACGAGCCTGACGTCTCTTTGCTACACCTGCTGTATCAAGAGTACCTCTGATGATATGGTATCTTGTACCAGGTAAGTCCTTTACTCTTCCTCCACGGATAAGTACAACGCTATGCTCCTGAAGGTTGTGACCCTCACCTGGAATATAACTTGTTACTTCGATTCCGTTTGAAAGACGTACTCTGGCGATCTTTCTAAGAGCTGAGTTAGGCTTCTTAGGAGTAGCTGTCTTAACTGCTGTACAAACTCCTCTCTTCTGTGGTGAGCTTGTCTCTACTGGCTTCTTCTTGAGTGAGTTGAAACTTCTCTGAAGAGCTGGTGCAGTTGACTTCTTCTCTACTGTCTGTCTTCCTTTTCTAACTAACTGGTTAAATGTTGGCATGTTTTCACCTCCTGTATATAAAATAAAAAATGATAAAGCATGTTTTTACGCATGCTTTATCATTATATAGTCGAGTATTTTCTCTGTCAAGCATTTATTTTATAAATATTCTGACTTCCGTTATGCTGTGATATACTTGAGATAATCATCTATCTTCTTCACTATCTCTGTTCTGTCAAGCGACATTTTACCTGTATTTACCAGAAGCGCCATACCCATTATATAGTATTTCATCTCCCTGTCCACAGCTTCAGCGGCATCTATTGTCATTCCATACTGATCAATCAGCCAATCAACGGAATGTGTATTTTCCAGGAATTTTTCATCCCTGACTGCCGTATCTTCAACCACAAAATATCTAAATAATTTTCTATCTCTGTCCGCAAATTCTATAACATCAAGTCCGAATCTGGAATACTCTGCATTATCTTTATCCTGTATTTTGTCTGTCACCTCTTTGTATACAGACTCCATCCTGTCCAGTGTATAATCTCTTATAACACCCATGTCCTTAAAATTTTCATATATCGGCTGTGTTGAGCACGGAATCGCTTTTGCCAATCTTCTGGCACTAAGTGAATCAATTCCTTCCTGTCTCACCAAATTAAACGCCGCTTCCAATATCCCCTCTTTACTGATCTTTTTTGTTGCAGCCATGAAATTTTCACCCATTTCTTTCATTATAGTAAAGGGAACCCGGCATATTCTCTGCTCATCTGGTCTGTCGCCAACATTCAGCAACAGTCACATGTAACTGACATATACCGGATTCCCCTTTATCCTTCATGTCCGACACTATCAAATGTCGTTATAAGAAATTCAATTATAAATCGTCCTCTGAGTCGAGAGTCTCAAACACTTCCTCTGCTGTATTGACATTCTCAAATTCTTCATAATCGTCATCATCATCATCAAAGAAATCAAGTTCTTCCATCTCTGTATCAAGCTTTACGGAACGATATCTCTTCATACCGGTACCAGCTGGTATAAGCTTACCAATAAGAACATTTTCCTTAAGGCCTACAAGAGGATCTACCTTGCTCTTGATAGCCGCATCTGTAAGAACCTTTGTTGTCTCCTGGAACGAAGCAGCAGACATAAATGAATCTGTCGCAAGTGATGCCTTGGTAATACCAAGCATAATCTGTGTTCCAGTTGCAGGCTCCTTACCCTCAGCTATAAGGGCTTCATTTGTATCTTCGAACTCAAGGAGATTTGCCTGTGTACCTGGGAGATACTCTGAATCACCCGGCTCATCTATAATAATCTTCTTAAGCATCTGTCTAACGATTATCTCTATATGCTTATCATTGATATCAACACCCTGAAGTCTGTAAACCTTCTGAACTTCGCGGAGCATGTAATCCTGTACCGCGCGTACACCCTTGATCTTAAGGATATCGTGTGGATTTACTGACCCCTCTGTAAGCTCATCACCAGCCTCAAGAACTTGATCATCAAGCACTCTGATACGTGAACCATATGGTATAAGATATGCCTTTGACTCACCAGTCTCATCATTTGTAATGATAACTTCTCTCTTCTTCTTGTTGTCACGAAGCTGAACCTTTCCACCAAACTCAGCAATAATTGCAAGTCCCTTTGGCTTTCTGGCCTCAAACAGCTCCTCAACTCTAGGAAGACCCTGTGTAATATCTCCACCGGCAACACCACCTGTATGGAAAGTTCTCATGGTAAGCTGTGTACCAGGCTCACCAATTGACTGAGCCGCAATGATTCCTACTGACTCGCCAACCTGAACAGGAAGTCCTGTTGCCATGTTCGCACCATAACATTTTGCACAAACGCCAAGATGTGATCTACATGTAAGGACCGTTCTTATCTTAATCTTGGCATCTCCTCTTACTGATGAATTGCCATCCTCATCTACAACTGTAAATGGCACTCCATTTGCATCAACGCCTTTCTTGACAATAAGTTCTGCCCTCTTAGGTGTTACCATATGGTTTGCCTTTACAAGCATATTGCCATCTGCGTCATATACTGACTCTGCGAGGTAACGTCCTGTAATTCTCTCCTGGAACTCCTCGATCATTTCTTTTCCTTCTCTGAAGGCTTCTATAACCATACCAGGGATCGGCTTACCTATGCTACAGTCAGGCTCTCTGATAATGAGATCCTGAGATACATCTACAAGTCGTCTTGTCAGATATCCTGAATCGGCTGTACGAAGAGCAGTATCTGACAGACCCTTACGAGCACCATGTGCTGAAATGAAATACTCCAGAACGTCAAGTCCCTCTCGGAAGTTAGACTTGATAGGAAGTTCGATAGTCTTACCTGTTGTATCTGCCATAAGTCCTCGCATACCTGCAAGCTGCTTGATCTGCTGATTAGAACCACGGGCTCCCGAATCAGCCATCATGAAGATGTTATTATACTTATCAAGTCCTGCAAACAGGAGATCCTGAAGATGCTTATCAGCTTTCTCCCAGATCTTTACAACTGCCTGATATCTCTCTTCATCAGATACAAGTCCACGTCTGAACTTCTTGGTAATCTGATCAACAAGCTTCTGTGCGTCCTCAAGAATATCCTTCTTCTCATCTGGCACCTTCATATCAGAAATAGATACTGATATGGCACTTCTTGTTGAGTACTTATATCCTATAGCCTTGACATCGTCAAGAACTTCAGCTGTCTTGGTTGCGCCATGTGTATTGATACACTTATCAAGTATAGGCTTAAGCTGTTTCTTACCTACATGGAAATCTATCTCCAGCTTAAGAGCATTCTCACGAACACTTCTGTCCACATATCCAAGATCCTGAGGAATGATCTCATTGAAAAGAAGTTTTCCAAGTGTAGTGTCTATAACACCTGTAACTTCTTCTCCCTCGAACTCAACAGTTCTTCTTACATGAATCTTGGTATGAAGTGTGATTCCACCATTCTCATATGCAAGTATAGCCTCATTCTTGGACTTGAAGTATCTTCCCTCGCCAATCTCGCCTTCCTTCTCCATAGTCAGATAGTAGATACCAAGTACCATATCCTGTGAAGGAACGGCAACTGGGGCTCCATCTGAAGGCTTCAACAGGTTATTAGGAGAGAGCAGAAGAAATCTGCACTCAGCCTGTGCCTCAACTGTAAGTGGAAGATGGACAGCCATCTGATCTCCATCGAAATCGGCATTGAACGCTGTACATACAAGTGGGTGAAGCTTTATAGCTTTACCGCCTACAAGGACTGGCTCAAACGCCTGAATACCAAGTCTGTGAAGTGTAGGGGCACGGTTAAGCATAACCGGATGCTCCTTGATAACATCCTCAAGGATGTCCCAAACCTGTGGTTCAAGCTTCTCTACCATCTTCTTGGCCTGCTTGATGTTGTTTGCTTTGCCGCTTGCTGTAAGCTCTTTCATAACAAATGGCTTAAACAGCTCTATGGCCATCTCCTTAGGGAGACCGCACTGATAAATCTTAAGTTCTGGTCCAACTACGATAACCGAACGTCCTGAGTAGTCAACTCGCTTACCAAGAAGGTTCTGACGGAAACGTCCCTGTTTACCTTTCAGCATCTCAGAAAGAGACTTCAGAGCCCTGTTTCCAGGTCCTGTTACTGCACGTCCACGACGGCCGTTGTCAATAAGTGCATCCACAGCCTCCTGCAGCATTCTCTTCTCATTTCTCACAATTATCTCAGGTGCTCCGAGATCAAGGAGTCTGCGGAGTCGGTTATTTCTGTTGATTATTCTTCTATACAGATCATTGAGATCTGATGTTGCAAATCTTCCACCCTCAAGCTGTACCATAGGTCTGATGTCTGGAGGAATGACAGGTATAACATTCATTATCATCCACTCAGGTCTGTTCTCTGAAGTTCTGAATGCCTCCATAACCTCAAGTCTCTTGATAATTCTTGTACGTTTCTGTCCACTGCATGTCTCAAGTTCTTTCTTGAGTTCCTCGCTCTCAGCATCCAGATCAATAGCCTTGAGGAGCTTCTGAATTGCCTCTGCACCCATCTCAGCTACAAACGAACCATATCCATACTCCTTCTCAGCCTCTCTGAACTCCTGCTCATTGAGAATCTGCTTGTAAGCAAGAGGTGTATCCTTAGGATCTGTAACTATATATGATGAGAAATAAAGGACCTTCTCAAGCACCCTTGGTGATATATCAAGTATAAGTCCCATACGGCTAGGAATTCCCTTGAAATACCATATATGTGAAACAGGTGCTGCAAGTTCAATATGTCCCATACGTTCTCTACGAACGTTAGACTTTGTAACTTCTACTCCACACTTATCACATACGATTCCTTTAAATCTAATCTTCTTATATTTACCACAATTACACTCCCAGTCCTTCTGTGGTCCGAATATCTTCTCACAGAATAATCCGTCCTTCTCCGGCTTGAGTGTTCTGTAGTTGATGGTCTCAGGGCGCTTTACCTCACCATGTGACCATTCTCTTATCTTTTCAGGAGATGCAAGTCCGATTTTAATTGCGTCAAAGTTCAATGACTTTTCCTGTTCTGTATTCTCTACATTGTATTCTGGCATCTTACAAAGCTCCTTTCTTATTCTTCGTCATTATCATCAATAAAGTCCGAGTCATCGACATCATCTAATCCCATGTCATCCTCGCTGACTTCAGAGAAACCGCTGGCCTCAAGTTCATCTGCATCGTTGCCTCTGAACACTTCAGGTGCATCATTCTCCTCCATATCATCGTCTCTGTCTGATGATCTGTCACTGAGAAGTCTCTTGATGCTGGTATTATAATCATAAGCCTCCATAGTCTCGCTAAGGTCAACCTCTACCATCTTCTTATTTCCTTCTTCGTCTTCCTCTTCTCTGACTACTCTTACATCGAGTCCGAGTGCCTGGAACTCCTTAAGAAGTACCTTGAATGACTCAGGCACACCTGGAGCCGGAATATTGTCGCCCTTGATAATTGCCTCATATGTCTTAACACGTCCTACAACATCATCAGACTTAACAGTCAAGATCTCCTGCAGTGTGTATGAAGCACCATATGCCTCAAGAGCCCAAACCTCCATCTCTCCAAAACGCTGTCCACCGAACTGGGCTTTTCCACCCAGCGGCTGCTGTGTAACAAGTGAGTATGGGCCGGTTGAACGAGCATGAATCTTATCATCAACCAGATGGTGCAGCTTGAGATAATGCATGTAACCAATAGTTACCGGCGCGTCAAAATTCTCACCTGTTCTACCATCACGGAGCTGAACCTTACCTGTTCTGTTGATAGGCACGCCCTTCCACTCTGCTCTGTGATCCCTGTTCTTGTAAAGGAAGTCCATAACCTCCGGTTTTACTGTATCTTTATACTTGGCTTCAAAGTCTTCCCATGTTCCGTTGGCATAGTCATTGGCCATCTCCAGAGTATCCATAATATCAAACTCTGTCGCACCATTGAATACAGGGGTAGAAACCTTAAATCCAAGAACCTGTGATGCAAGTCCAAGATGGATCTCAAGGACCTGTCCGATATTCATTCGCGAAGGAACACCCAGTGGATTAAGCACAATATCAAGAGGACGGCCATTTGGCAGGAATGGCATATCTTCAACAGGGAGCACTCTTGAAACAACACCCTTGTTACCATGACGACCAGCCATCTTATCTCCGACCTGTATCTTTCTCTTCTGTGCTATATATACTCGAACCTTCTTATCTACACCTGCTGGAAGATCATCTCCATCTGCGCGTGTAAATACCTTTGCGTCTATAACAATACCAAATGCTCCGTGCGGAACTTTAAGTGAAGTATCTCTTACCTCTCTTGCCTTCTCACCAAAGATAGCTCGAAGAAGTCTTTCCTCTGCTGTGAGCTCTGTCTCTCCCTTTGGAGTAACCTTTCCAACAAGGATATCACCGGCACGAACCTCAGCACCAATTCTGATGATACCATTCTCATCAAGATCCTTGAGAACATCATTTGAGAGTCCTGCAAGATCTCTTGTGATCTCCTCTTTACCAAGCTTGGTATCACGAGCCTCACACTCATATTTCTCTATATGAATTGATGTATATACATCATCCTGTACAAGTCTCTCACTGAGAAGAACTGCATCCTCGTAGTTATAACCTTCCCATGTCATGAATCCAATAAGAGGATTCTTACCAAGTGCTATCTCTCCACCTGATGTTGATGGACCGTCCGCAATAACCTCTCCAGCCTTGACATGATCACCCTTATACACAATAGGTCTCTGGTTCATACAGTTACCCTGATTGCTTCGTGCAAACTTGATAACATGATATACATCCTTTGTTCCGTCTTCATCTGCTCTTATACAGATCTCTGTGCTGTTGGAATACTCAACAACACCATCTCTCTTGGCAACTACACAAACTCCTGAATCTACAGCAGCCTTTGCCTCCATTCCCGTTCCGACTACTGCTGACTCAGTCATCATTAGAGGAACTGCCTGACGCTGCATGTTAGATCCCATGAGGGCTCGGTTTGCATCATCATTCTGAAGGAATGGGATCATGGATGTAGCAACTGAGAATACCATCTTAGGTGAAACATCCATAAGGTCCACCCTGGACTTAGGGAACTCTGTTGTATCTGCTCTAAATCTACCGGATACATTGTTCTTTACAAAGTGTCCGTCTTCATCAATCGGCTCATTCGCCTGTACTACTCTATATCTATCTTCCTCATCCGCAGTAAGATATACAACCTCATCTGTTACCACCGGATTGGAAGGATCTGTCTTATCAAGCTTTCTGTATGGAGCCTCTACAAATCCGTACTCATTGATACGTGCATATGTAGCAAGCGAGTTGATCAGACCGATGTTTGGACCCTCAGGGGTCTCGATAGGACACATTCTACCATAATGTGTATAGTGTACATCTCGAACCTCGAATCCGGCTCTATCTCTTGACAGACCACCAGGACCAAGGGCTGAAAGTCTTCTCTTATGTGTAAGCTCTGACAGTGGGTTGTTCTGATCCATAAACTGTGACAGCTGTGAACTTCCGAAGAACTCCTTAACCGCAGCTGTTACAGGCTTAATATTTATAAGAGACTGAGGTGTGATTGTCTCAGCATCCTGTGTTGTCATCCTCTCTCTTACAACTCTCTCAAGTCTTGAAAGTCCTATTCTGTACTGATTCTGAAGGAGCTCACCAACAGCTCTGATACGTCTGTTGCCAAGATGATCTATGTCATCATCGTTACCAATTCCATACTCAAGATGAATGTTGTAGTTGATTGATGCAAATATATCTTCTTTTGTTATGTGCTTAGGAACAAGATCAGACATATCTCTTTCAATCGCAGCTTTCAGCTTGTCTGTATCATCTCCATACTCCTCAAGGAGACCCTCCAGAACAGGATAGTAAACTCTCTCCACAATTCCAAGTTCAGCAGGATCAAAGTCCACATAATTTGCTATATTTACCATCATATTAGAAAGAACCTTTACATTTCTCTCCTCTGTCTGGATCATAACATATGGTACTGCTGCATCCTGGATAGTATCTGCAAGTTCCTCAGAAACGAGAGTTCCAGCCTCTGCGATAACCTCTCCTGTACTTGGATCGATTGCATCTTCAGCCAGTACATGTCCTGCTATACGAGCCTTAAATGCAAGTTTCTTGTTGAACTTGTAACGTCCAACTCTGGCAAGGTCATATCTTCTCGCATCAAAGAACATAGCATTAATAAGGCTCTCTGCGTTCTCCACTACTGATGGCTCATCTGGTCTGATCTTTTTGTAAAGTTCAACCACACCTTCAGCGTATGACTTTGCAGGATCCTTGTTAAGACTCTCCATGATCTTTGGCTCCTCGCCAAATAAATCTATAATCTCCTGATCTGTACCAAGACCAAGGGCACGAATAAGAACAGTAACCGGTACCTTTCTGGTTCTATCCACACGCACATAAAAAACATCGTTGGAATCCGTCTCATACTCCAGCCATGCTCCTCTGTTAGGAATAACTGTACACGCATACAGCTTCTTTCCTACCTTATCATGTGTTATATCATAGTAAATACCAGGTGAACGCACTAACTGGCTTACTATAACTCGCTCTGCACCATTGATAACGAATGTACCTGTCTCTGTCATAAGAGGAAGATCTCCCATGAATATCTCATGATCTGACATCTCCTTAGCATCTCCGACTCTGAGTCTGACTTTGACTCTGAGAGGCGCAGCATATGTTGCATCTCTTTCCTTGCATTCCTCGATACTGTACTTCAAGTCATCTTTACAGAACTGGAAATCTACAAATTCAAGACTATACTGACCAGAATAATCAGTGATAGGAGAAATATCCCTGAATGCTTCCTTCAGACCGTCAGTTAAGAACCAGTTGTATGAATTCTTCTGAACCTCTATGAAGTTAGGCATCTCCAGTACGTCCTTCTGCTTTGCATAGCTCATTCTGTAGCCTTTTCCAGACTTGACAGGACTAATTCTGTTCTTTTCCATCGACACATTCACCCCTTGGAATTTATTTTTACGCTTTATAGGACAAACCTTAAGTAAAATAAGTGTTTTAAAGCCGTTTATCACCCTATTATGATGTGTATGCACACGAAGCCATAATAGTGACAGTTTACTATCCTAACAGCAAATGCAATATTTGTCAACTATATTTTGGAAATTTTTTAGATTTTTTATAAGTGAGAAAAGATGTATAGAAAAACCGGCCCGGCGGTATGGTATCCATATCCGCCAGGCCGAATAATATCTGATAATAAAATAAGGATTAAATTACTTTAATGTAACCTTAGCGCCCTCAGCCTCGAGCTTTGTCTTAGCTTCCTCAGCCTCTTCCTTAGTAGCGTCCTCCTTGATTACCTTTGGAGCGCCATCTACAGCGTCCTTAGCTTCCTTAAGACCTAAGCCTGTAAGCTCACGAACAACCTTGATAACCTTAACCTTGTTAGGACCAACCTCTGTAAGCTCTACGTTGAATGAATCCTTCTCCTCAGCTGCTGCTGCACCGTCAGCACCTGCTGCTGCAACTACAACACCTGCTGCTGCTGATACGCCGAACTCCTCTTCACAAGCCTTAACTAAGTCGTTTAACTCTAATACTGATAAACCTTTGATTACTTCAATAATTTCCTGAGTTGTCATTATGTTTTCCTCCATATAATATAATTTGTTATTGTGTAATGCATCCACATATCATTCTCGTTTCATGCGGATACCCCTTGTCCATAATACAGACAATCAATTGCTTGATAAGCATCTTCAACGAAGCACTTATTAAGCCTCCTTCTGCTCTGCGATCTGCTTGATAACACGAGCGAAGTTTGCGATAGGTGACTGGATACTTCCAAGGAACTTGGAAATAAGCGCGTCTCTTGAAGGGATCTTTGCGATAACCTGGATTCCTTCTGCATCGTAGAATGTTCCTTCTACAACGCCGCCCTTAAGCTCAAGAGCTGGGGCATTCTTTGCGAAGTCTGCAAGAACTCTTGCAGCTGCTGTAGCGTCATCCTTGCAGATTGCAAGACCAGTTGGTCCCTCTAAACAACCCTTAAGGCCTTCGAACTCTGTTCCCTCGATAGCGAAGTTAACCATTGTGTTCTTGTATACCTTGTACACAACACCAGCTTCTCTTAAATTCTTACGGAGCTGTGTATCCTGCTCAACTGTAAGACCACGATAGTCTACAACTACTGCAGTAGCAGCGCCTTCAAGATTTGCCTTGATCTCTTCTACTATTGGCTTCTTTAACTCTACCTTTGCCATAATGCGCCTCCTTATTTTACTAATGACTGCACATTTCAAGATATAAAAAAACTCTCAAAGCCATAAGACCTGAGAGTATATTGTTAAAACAATTTAACGATATCTTTCCTCGGTAGGTGATATGATCTTACGCCTTACGGCACCTACTGTCTTCGGCAGTTCATCATTAGTCAATCTATCACATTATTCTGATAATGTCAACCACTTTTTTATTTTTCTATCAATCAATTTATGCGCCTACGGTTTCATCCACCGCATTCGCAATAGCAGATGCGATCGTCTCAAAATTATAATCATACAGATGGTTGTCATAATCATTGTTGATAAAACCTGTCTCCACAAGAACCGCCGGCATATCAGTATGCCTAAGCACTGCAAGACCCGGGCGCTCCTCAACGTTGATATTCCTGAATCCCAGCTTTTCAAGTTCATCATTTATCGCCTGTGCCAATTCATATTTAACTCCGCTTCTGTCGTACACCAGCGTCTGCACTCCATTGTATCCGTTTGGCTGTGGCGATGAATTTCTGTGCAGAGATATGAAATAGTCCGCTCCGCTTTCATTGCCTTTAACTGCCTTTTGAACCGGCGAATCATACACATCCGTGGTTCGGGTATATGCAACATCATACCCTCTGTCTGCAAGTTCATCCCCCAATGCCAGCGCAAGATTCAGATTGTCATTTTTCTCAAGCCTACCCTCATAGGAAGCTCCATTATCATATCCTCCGTGACCCGCATCTATCATTATTTTTGTGGCCATATATGCTCTATCCATTTTTTCTATTAATAATATGTAGATGCATATCAAACGATAACCTTTATTCTTTGAACCAAAGATTCAGATCCACTGTTCCAGACACTCCATCCACCGTTCCATCCTCAGTATACTGCCATCCGGTATATTTGTAAGGAAAATTCGGAACATTTGCATAATGTGCAAGCCACAGCTCATAGTCGCCAAGCCTGTCCATATCCAGGCACTGGGCAAACATATTCCTGCTGGCATATATCATAGGTGTATAGCCTGCTGCCTTGATAGTCTCACAGAAACCAACAATTCCGTCAGTTCTCTGATCGTTGGTGGCATTGTCTCCTCTGGCCTCCGAATCACCTATCAGCTCTGAATCTATTACCACAGGGTACTTTATGTCCATCTTCTTGATATTCTTCAGTACAAATTCTGCTTCTTCCACGCCTTCATCGTAGGTGACTGCCTGCGTGAAGAAATACACTCCGCATGGAATCTTATACTTGGTGACTGCCTTTTTGCTCTCCTCAAATTTAGAGTCAAGCATCAGCCCACCCTCAGTGTAACCTCTGTATCCAACTCTGAGCATGACAAAGTCAACATTCTCATTCTTGGAAAGCGTCTCCCAGTCTACATCATCCTGAAATGTAGACATATCAATACCCACCAGCGTATCTTTTATATTATCATCACTGTAATGCATGTAACCATCATCGCCTGTAAAAAAGCGTTCAGAATCAAGATTATTACGTGCAACTTTGTCACTTATCTTATACAGAAGTGCATCAGGGCCAAGCTCTCCCACATTGATATAGGCGGTAGGAATGTACGACCAGTAATTATCATATATCAGGCTTGTGATTTCTGTGTCATCTATATTATACCCTGATTCATAGCTCAATCCTGGTGATGCTTTGGCATTTGTAAATCCTCCCGCTCTTCCTATGAGGATTCCCAATACCAATCCTATTATCAGGCACACCACGCCAACCAAAATGCACCAGTTTCTTGTAAATTTTTTAATCTGCTGTGTATCCATGTTGTTATATCATCCTGTCTGTAAAAGTTTTATCCTTATGTCATGCCCTCTCAGACATTATCAAGGAAGTGTTCCGTTCCAAGTCTCAAATGTATGATCTTGTCATACTTTTTCTTGATAGCCCGTTTGAATTTTCTTGCCTCTTTATGAGAAAACATGCGCTCAAGATCTTCCATTCTGAGCAATGCCTGATCATATAATATCTTGTACTTTATATTCCAGTCATACATGAGACTTGTACAATTATCTATACTGATACGAAGCGGAACCCCTTTGCTTTTGCCCGTCACAATGTTGGCATTCCATCGGCGTCTGCCCACGGAATTCTTCACATCAAACACAACCTCCGCTCCAGGGAATTTCCTCCATATAGCATCCAGAAAAGTTTTCAGGCTTTCCTTATCAAAATACCTCATCATATCATATACAACAAATAATATCGCCGTATCCTGTGGCTTTGTTATCTGATCCAGCCATCCATAATTGAACAGATCCGTCTCCACATTAACTTCCCGGTCTCTAGAATCCATATATCTTCTTCTTATATCTATACGCTCCGGAAAGTCAATATTGTACCATTTGATCCTTCCATTATCAACCCGGGAGAACATGGTGTCCAATTCACATCCAACATTCACAATTATTCCATCAGCATATCTGTTGATAAAATTGTGAACCCTGTCATCAATCGCTATCAGTCTCTCCATAATGACCGTTCTGTCGTAAAATGTATATTGTGCATTGCGTTTTTTGTGTTCTATCCCTATTTTGTCTGCCAGTTTGATAGCCTCGCTGTCCTCATACAGTTTTGGATATCGCTCTGCCAGCATAGCCCTGCACCATATATCAGTCTCCACATCGGGTGGAACTATGTCTGACTCACCTTTGATGCTTGCCACAATCTTTTTCATGATGCCACGGCATTCAGGAACATGCGGATGTTCCAAATAGTCATGAACCACGGCATAGTACTGATAATACTGTACCCTTGTATTGAGTCTTTTTACTTTTTCATATAGTTTTCTGGCATATCCGTTAAGCAGATCATCATCGACTGTAAATATGGCCATCTCATCGCAAATGTCTGTGAGATCATAATTTATCGGACTTGTTATATCATTCTGTCCTGCTGCTTCCTTTATCCAGTACTTCGAAAGGAATTTCCCGATTTCATCGGTATAATAGTACCTATACGCAAATTTCTTTCTGTTCTCCAGAAGTTTTACCATATCCGGATCTGAAAACTCTATATCCAGAACAGGTGATGCCAGCACTATCTTATCAGGTCTTCTTCCTCCTGTCTTCCACAACTGTATGGCAACAGTCAGTGCCAGACAGCCACCGGATGAATTGCCCACCAATACTATCCTGTCTACATCCTCCCTGCTGCACACCTTATCATATGCGTCAAGCAGCATATCCACCGCTTCAAGAACCGAGTGTTCCGGAGCAACAGGATATACGGGAATCACTGCACAATAGCCAGTTTTCTCCACAGTATCAAATACAAAGCGCCACTCATTATGCGTTATCTGCGATATAAAACCACCGCCATGGAGAAAAAAGAAATAATCTTTGACCGATGCCCCCGATGGAGCAACACAGAAGCAAAGCCCTCCTTTTACAAACATAGATCGTATAGATATCTTATCCTCATTATATGCCGGCGGATTATAGTCCTCCCTTTTGTGCCTTTTAATCGCCGACTTACATATATCTGCAGCCTTTTTCCGCCTGTCGTCCAGCATCACACTGCCCAATTTTTCAATTGCAATATTCAAATAATTCTGACTGCTCATATTCCACCGTCCCCCAATTATGCTGCACCATCCATGCAAATCACAATATATGCAATTATTTTCACACATGTCACTAATATAATCAAGAAATGATTTTTATTTCCTGTTGCATTATCACGTATTTGTGCTATTATAATTCCGTCAGTGTGGGTTTTACCACCTGTTTTTTGTTACAGATAATCCGGCTGTTATATATGGCAGCATCAGAAAGGCAGAACATATGAATATCACAATGTTAAAAAGCAAGATACACAGAGCTGTCGTAACTCAGGCAGAACTGAATTATGTTGGAAGTATAACTGTGGATTCTGAACTTCTCAAGGCCGCAGGAATCCTTGAATACGAATTAGTTCAGATCGTTGACATCGAGAATGGTAATCGTTTTGAGACATACACCATTGCCGGAGAGCCAGGTTCAGGTGTTATGTGTCTCAACGGTGCAGCCGCCAGACAGGTTCAGCTCGGGGATCACATCATCCTCATGTGCTATGCATCCATGACTCCTGAGGAAGCCAAAACGCACACACCAAAGGTTGTATTTGTCAACGATGACAATTCGATCTCACGAATCACCGATTACGAAAAACATGGAGAGTTATTCAGCTAAACATTTATATACCAAAAAGGACTATCCGGTGCCACCTGCACTGGATAGTCCTTTTTTCAGTTTTCAAGAATTCTGTTGCAGAGTTCCTTTATATCAATAGGATCAACCACAATATCCGCCTTTATGTCTCTTGCATCGTCATCTGCAGGCGATATATCTGAATGTACATAACATGTATACAGTCCCGCCTGTCTGGCCGCCATTATGTCACATATGGCATCATTTCCTATCATTATAGTCTTGCCCGGATTAATATGATTTCTCTCCAGAAGCTGCTGATAGAATGTGGCATCAGGCTTCATTGCGCCAAAATCTGATGACAGAGAAATATCCTCAAAATATTTCTCTATGCCAAGCTCCTGTATCTCTGGAAGCGTGAACACCCTCTGCGCATTTGACAGCACATACAGTTTTTTGCCGGCACGGGTCAGTTCTTCCAGCATGTCTATGACGCCATCATACAGCCTGATATATTCCGTTGACGCTCTCCTGAACTCCCGAGCAGCTTTAACCGTAAGTTCCGCACAGTCTTCCGCCGTCTGATCCTTCTTCCTGGTGAGTTGTTCGAATACGTCGAGAATCTGAATTTCAGGAAACTTAAAACGCTTCTTGGCCATAGCCTGTTCTGCACGCCTTATCTGTCGTTTATATCTGGATCTCAATCCCGCAGGGTTATACTTTACACCGTATTCTGCATAGAAACCACACATATGCTTCCACACATCTATGGATTCCTCATCGGTATGTATATCTATCAGTGTTCCATACAAGTCAAATATCACATTATCATACACTATCTCTATTCCTCCAACATTCTTTATTCTACCTGTAAGCAGCCCTCACTCCGCCAATATATTTTGCTCTGGTTCTGGCCATCACCACATGCGCTCCGCCAACCATACTATGTTCTGATCTGACAGGAACGGCAACCGGTGCCAGATGCATACCTATCAAGGTATCACCTATATCTATGCCCGCCTGAGCCTGGATCTGCTCGATAGCCACAGGCTCCTCCATCCTTGCATACGCTGCCGTAGCGAATGATCCGCCTGCCTTGAGCTGCGGGACAACATTTACAATAGGAATACGATTTTCCTTTGCATACTTCTTTTCTACAATAATTGCCCTGTTGAGATGTTCACAGCACTGAGCAGCCATGAATATACCTGTTCCATCCAACTCATCAAGTATGGCGTTCACTATACATTTGCCGATCTCTTCACTGGAAAATGAACCAATACGCATATTTGCCACTTCACTGGATGAACACCCTATAACCAGCGCATCACCAGGTTCAAGGTCTGCAACAGCAAGGAGATCCTTCACCGCACCACGAACCTCTCTGTCTATCTCATCCAGATGGGTAAATCTCTGATCCGATATTCCATGTCCGGCAGGTCTGAGTCCATCATCCTCCGCAGCCGTCTCTTTGGCCGGTTTTTCCCCCTCACCTGTATACTCTTCATATTCCTCCCTGTCAATGGATACAGGTACGCCGGTTTTACCCAGCACCGTAACTCCTCCATACCATGTGCTGTCCACATCCAGAATATCACCCACATTGTATTCCATGGAATACTCGTCTTTTTTGTATATTATTTTTACCCTATCTGACATATCTGCCGTCTCCTTCCTACATACGCTTTATCAGCTTATACAAATACCGGCCATACATGACCGTCATAACCTTCTCATACTCATCTTTGGTCACGTACTCGCCATAAGTCATCATCTCATATGTGACCCCTGCCTCCCTGACCTGATAGTCAAGGCAATTCAAACCATTGTGTTCATAAAATGCTTTCCTGCGGCACCTCTGTTCGTAATTTGGTGCATCATCATCCAGAGGTTCTATATTCAAAAATAATTTTACATCCGGATATTGCTTTCTGACATGATCGAGCACTTTTGATCCATACCCTTTATCCCTGACACTGTCATCTATTGCGAGGAACATAAGTGTCTTTACCTTATCAGTCCCTACCACATAAGTCAGCCCGACAAATGTATCGCCATCCACAACAGCGCTGAACTTTGCGGTTCCCTGGGCACATCTCCTCCTCATCATCCATAAAGGAGGTCGTTCTTCCCTTGGGAAAGCCGTTACGAACAAACTTTTCACCTGAGCCCTATACCCTTTTGCATCTACAAATTTCAAATCCATCTCATCATCTCTCTGCTAATTCGCATATTTTATATCAATATTTCCAGATCCCGATGTTGCTGTGCACTGCTGATTTGTCGCAAGTGAGGATCCAGGAATACTGATCTCTCCATTGGCACTCTCCACCTTGAATATCTTCTCTGTCAAAAGAGTGATCCTGATATCCCCCTTTTGGGATTCAAAATCCAGCAATGGTGCATCACTTTCTTCCACCGATATATCTCCTCCATCCGACTCGAACAATGCACTGCCCCCCGATGTGATATTATATCCTGTCAGTGCACCATCTCCGGATGATGCAAATATACTGCCTGCATCCACATTCATAATTGTAAAATCGCCGCTTTTTCCAGCAACTTTCATCACATCTGTCCTAACCGTGGCAATTGTAACATCGCCAGACGAAGTCCGTATATTTATATTATTCCCTGTCATTCCTGACAAAAACGTATCTCCACTCTTCTGATATACATCAAACCTGCTGCATTCAAACTGAGCACTCGAAGAAACATTACCGGTTTCCGTTTCTATAGAAACAGACCCATATCTGGCCTTTGGCAAACTGATCGTTATATATGGATCATCGCCAAATCCCAGATCGGAACCAAACAACCTGTCATCTACGCATGATATTGAAAGAACGCCATCCACCACCCTCACAGAATGTACCACACTGTCTGAATTGTAATATGACACCGTGCAACGGCCATCGTCTGAAGTGTTAAGAACTATATCCATATCAGGCGCCGCCTTTACTTCTATATCCCCAAACACATCATTCACTGTCTCCACATATTCTGTGTAGGCGCTTTTGACGTTATTATTCTTTTCTTTTCTTATGCTGATCCTGGCCTGTCTCCCAAGAACTGCCGCCGCTACAATAACGCAGAGCACAACCGCTGCGACCACAACTGTTATCGCTCTCATTACCCATTTTGCTGCCTTCAAAATATATTTACCTCGTTCTGCCATGTATTATTAATCACTTGCATCTATACTATTATATATACAAAACGGATGTATTGCAAATTCTGTGGCGCAGGACATTTGTCCATATCCGCAATTCAATAAAGGCTGTTTGAAATAATTTTTCTGACATTTGAATTTTCTGAATGAAATCCCACAAAAAATCCACAGATTTTTCAGCTGACTGCCAAAAATTCTGTGGATTGCACAAATCTGAATTATTTAATTATTTTCCCAGGGTATTTGCCCTGTTGTCGATATTCTTCTGGAAATTGATGACCTTATGGTCATAAGGCTCATCCATAAGTTTCGACTGTATCATGAAATCCGCTGTGGCTTTGTTGTTCGCCATAGGTATGTCGTACACCTGGGCGATACGGAGTAATGCCTTCACATCCGGATCATGGGGAGCAGCTGTGAGGGGATCAGAGAAGAACACTACAAAATCTATTCTACCCTCCACTATCTTGGCACCGATCTGCTGGTCTCCGCCAAGTGGGCCACTATTGTAACCCTTCACCTGAAGGTTTGTCCTATCTGTTATCATGCGGGCTGTTGTTCCCGTTCCGCACAGTTCATGCTGACTCAATATTTCTTTGTTGTCCTCGCACCACTTGATGAGTTCTTCTTTCTTAGCGTCGTGTGCTATCAGAGCTATTCTCTTCTGCTTTGGTATGGTCATTGTGATGTAATCTGCACTCATATCTGCACCTCCTGTCTCTTCAATTCTATTTATTGTTCTTCTATATTTCTGGATAATGACTGTTTATATTCTACTATTTGCGAGCATTACTTCCATACCATTACTCTACCCAATTCATCCACTATTTTCAATATAAAACACTGTAATACAGGAAATTTTTACCACATTATTACATTTGTGAATTTGCCTAACTTTCCTCTGTTTTTTCTCCCATCTGTGTGGTATTCTCTTATATGATACTTTATAAATTTAAGTATCCTTTCTTATTACATTATTTCATAAGAAGTATGCAGACTATTCCTACGTCTGCTCAATCATATAGTTTAAGGAGATTCACAAGATGAGAAAAATTGGCTTTGACAATGACAAATATCTGTCCATGCAGTCTGAGCATATCAGAGAGAGGATCGGACAGTTCGGAGACAAGCTATATCTGGAATTCGGTGGAAAGTTATTCGATGACTATCACGCCTCCAGAGTCCTTCCTGGATTTGCACCGGACAGTAAGCTTCAGATGCTCCTCCAGCTTGCAGATCAGGCAGAGATGATCATTTCCATCAACGCAGCCGACATAGAGCGCAACAAGATCAGACATGACCTCGGCATCACT
>Ga0129311_1000874_pt1 | contig 23898 bp, 25 predicted proteins | sample Go1ome_FD_94435 | JGI IMG/M metagenome (GOLD analysis project Ga0129311, IMG submission 94435) | Western lowland gorrila individual fecal microbial communities from Wisconsin, USA - Go1022B metagenome | ecosystem: Host-associated > Mammals > Digestive system > Large intestine > Fecal | place... | reverse complement strand
GCAGCTTTTATCTGGCTGTTGCGGAATCTTAAAGAAACTTCTTTAATCCACTTTGAATATTCTGTATTAGTTTTAATGATTTCACTCATTGCGTGCAAACCTCCTGAACATTATAAAAAACGATTTTATTCATCAGTATTATTCTTTTTAACTCTTGTCTTATACACATTATATTGATTTTTACATTTCGGAGAGCAGAACTCATTTCCCTTTTGGCTTGCGATAAATGCTTTACCACAGTGCTTACACAATTTCATTTCACAGCTTTCATCAGTCAGCATAAAAGAAAAGCACATCTGTATCATAACAAGCAACGAATGGAAATCCCATACTATAACAGGTGAATCTTTTTCCAATGCTATATGATATGTCGGAGATATACCGCCAAATGCCGACATTCTCAACCCATTTCTGGCTGCCATCGTTACGTGCAGGACTGTCAAAGTAAGTATTAACACCGGGATAGGTCTGGTCAAGGATGCCAATAAGGTTATTCTTCATAGCCATCTTATGCTTCATATAAAAATTAAACTGACGGTTCGTTGTTTTGAGTTGATTGCGTAGTTCATCCATAACACTATACTGTTTAAGATTTTGCCATTTGTCAAGAGCATATCGGGCAATCTTAACGGCATCAGCTTTATCAGATTTAACTTTACAAGAGAATCATTATCAAAGTCTTTGATAAGTTTCGGGTTAATGGCACTGACGAAAAGGTTAGCCTCTGAAAGCTGATGGGCAAAGATCACTTCATAAACTTAGTTCTATTCAATGACAGGTATCAAAAAGTATTGAATTTATTGAAAAAACACTTGATTATATGGAGAGGAAATCGAGAACATGAACGTATTTGACTTTGCGCTTGATGAGGATGATATGAGCCGGATCGCGCAGATGGATACGGCGACAAGTGCATTCTTCTCCCATTAGGATCCTGCCATGATAGAGGGGTTTGTAAAAATGGTGGAAGAACGTAAATCACAGCACGACAGCAGCAAAGAAAAGAAAAATTGGTAGGAAAAAGAATGGATTACAGTGCCCGAGTTGGTTGTTTTTGTGAAATATATACTTCGCATTCTGCTCGCATTCTGCTATGAATTTTCGTTGAAATTATTTCAAAACGTGATATAATGGAAACGGAAAAATAAATAAAAAAGCGATTGTATTATTTCGATAGGTGCTTATATGAACAGGTCATATATAGAATTTGTGTGTGAGTTGATGACAAAGCAGGAAACGGGAAAACCGATCTATGTGAATGAAATCAGTAATTGTGTAGCTGAGATATATAATATACCGTTAAAGAAAGCAGCAGGAGCGGTATCAGTGGCCTGTAAGCGTATCATGGATGGGAAATTGCTGCCTGAACTAAGATTTTATCAGAAAGGAATTTATTATCGTGTGACAGAAACTCCATTTGGCGAGACTGGTATAGATAAGGAACAGCTTATAGAAGATAAGTATTTGAAGAACAATAACGGATATGAAACGGGGTTGGTTGTATTACACAGACTAGGACTTACCACACAGATACCAAACGAAAGAATTCTTGCAACAAATAAAGCAGGAGATTGTGCAAGATTGGATAAGAAATTGGGGATTGTGGTACGTCCGCCCAAAATTGAAGTTAATGCGGATAATAAACAGTATTTAAAAATGTTGGATGTATTAGATATTCTGGATGATGCACCTGTTGACGCAGAACATCCTTATATAATTATTGGCGAGTGTATTGAGCGGTTAGGTCTGGAATATGCCAGACTGCTTGCATATGCAAATAATTATTATAACAGGAACACAGTTTTACAGATAGCGCATGTGGCAGGAGAACGATTAACTTAGAACTTTGAAGCATATCATTCAAAAAACTGGGTCACGCAGTTTGATTAACATTCCTGAATGAGTACGCAAAATACATATTTCGTTCCCTGTATTACCATGTCTTTGTGTGGATGTATTTGATGGAACGAATGAGGTCAGACCGGGTGACGAGGCACTTAATTTTGCAGCGCATGAGAACTGCCAATAACAGGACGTATCTGACTGCGGAAGGTGACAGGTATTATAAAGAGGATTCATGGTACGAATTTGACATGTAACCGGAAAAAATAACGGTTAGAGGAGAAAGCCGCATATGGATATACAAGAAAATATGGTTGCAATAGATAAGAAGGAACTTGGCAGGTTGAAGAAAGCAAAGAGAATCCGAAGAATTTTCCACTTTCCAATGCTTTGGGTGGTGCTGATCATTTATTCTTTGGTGGGAATTTCGTTCATTTTATATGGTATTTTTTTAATGCCGGATTGCTGGTTCAAAAAATATATTATTGAGAATCCGGCGGTGGGCGCAACACTTTATCTTGTCATAGGCGTTCTCATTACACTCTTATATGTTGCGATTCTTAATAAGGCATCCTCTATGGAGAAGAAATTTGGTGAATATCTGTGTTCCATAGATATATCTTCAGATGCGGTATTGTTGATAGGGGAAAAATATGGCTTTGATGGAGCCTTTGAGGTGGCATTTCAGAAGAGATTAAGGGAACTTGGAATATCGGAAATTCCGCGTAAATGTACGGATGGAAGAGAAATCCTCAGGCTGCCGACAAAAGAAGATTTGGAAGTCAGCCACAAACAAGATAAGTTAATTGAATATATTTTGGAAATACAGAGTATGGCACAGTCGGCGCTTTTTTATGTGAAAGACGAGTATGACAGAGAAAGATTTGAGCGTTTAAGGGACATTTCAGCAGAGATGATGGCGCTTAAAACAGAACTTCCTTTAGAAACTGTGAAGACTCTTTTTTGCTCAGATTATGGTTATCAGACACCAAAGGTTGATACCAGAGCCGCGATATTTCAGGATGATAAGATTCTACTGGTTCATGAAAAGAACGGAACGTGGTCCATGCCCGGCGGCTGGTGCGAATATAACATGTCACCGGTAGAGAACACAATTAAAGAAACCAAAGAAGAAGCAGGTAAAGATATTCAGGTAAAATCTGTTATTTCCGTGCAGAACAGGGATAATCATAATGTTCCGCCCTATGCTTATGCGATTGTTAAAATTTTCTATTTGTGCGAAGAAACAGGCGGTAATTTTGAGAAAAATCATGAAACTACTGAAATCGCATACTTTGCAGAAAATGAATTACCGGACATGGCACCGGAAAAATGCAACGAAGAACAGGTGCATATGTGTTTTGAAGCATATCATTCAAAAAACTGGGTCACGCAGTTTGATTAACATTCCTGAATGAGTACGCAAAATACATATTTCACTCTATATTACCATGGATCACTCTGATGTTCCGTTTGTTGTGTGTTATAATGTGCTATATTATTCATATTCCGTCAGGGAGCCGATCCGTTATACGCATCAAAATGACGGATCCGGAACAGAGAAAAATCAGTAGGAACTTAGGGGGGATATCATGATCAGGCTGGTTGCATTACCGTGTCTTTGTGTTGACATATTTGACGGAACGGGTGAGGTCAGACCGGGTGGCGAGGCACTTAATTTTGCAGCGCATGCCTCTGCGTTTGACGGTCTGGAGGTTATTCTTCTGGGTGCAGTGGGCGCGGATCCTTACGCGGACTGTATCAGGGAATCCATTGCGGACAAGAGGATTAACACAAGTCATATAAGAATAGAACAGGGTATGAGAACTGCCAATAACAGAACCTATCTGACTGCGGAAGGAGACAGGTATTATAAAGAGGATTCCTGGGATGGCGATATTGTCGATAAAATGCTGCTGAATCAGGAGGAACTTAATATCATTGCCCATGCGGATGCTGTTTTTGTCCATTTTCAGGCAGGGTGCTTCCGTCAGATCGTGGATGCAAAAAAGAAATACAACTTCCGGCTGGCAGTGGATTTTGACACATACAGGGATTTTGCGGATATGAAAAAGTATGCGCCTTATGTCGACTATTTTATGATAAGCGGGGAAGAAGGCTTATTACATCATTTTGAAAAATTCTCAGAGAAATATGACGGACTGTTCAATATGTCTCTGGCTGAAAAAGGCAGTGTCACTTATTACAGGGGAAAGAACTACCGGGTATCTGCCTGCAAGACAGAGCGTGTGATCGATACGACGGGATGCGGAGACAGCTATCATGCCGGGTTTGTATGTTCACACCTGATCCATGGGGATATTATGGAAGCAATGAAGAAGGGTTCGGAGCTGGCAGCGGAAACATTAGGACATTACGGTGGATTTTAGCAATCCGTTTCTGAAATACGGTTATTCGGAATGACAGGCAGAAAACACAGGGAAAATGTTTATGGAAAAATCAGAGAATGTAAAAGAGATCGAACACTATAAGTTTTTTCAAAATCGGGAATGTGAGTATTTTCCGTGCCATGTAGTAAAAAATGAGGACGAATTTAACTGCCTGTTCTGTTACTGCCCGTTGTATCTGCAGGAAGACTGCATGGGCAGACCGGACTATATCCTGAATGCACTGGGACAGAGAATCAAGGATTGCAGCGGATGTACAATCGTGCACCGTCCGGAGATGTATGAAAAGGTTCTGGCACATCTGGTGAGAAAAGAGGATGTGGTATCGGTAAACATATGGGATCTGCAGGAAGCAACCATGAACAGGATAGCGGAGATTGCTTCCTTTGATAAGATGGACGAGGAAGCCCGTCAGCTTCAGAAAAACACGGCAGCCACCTGCCTGGAGCGCATCATGGAAAGCTGTGGGGAATCCTGTCGTGTAAATGTCCTGCTGCAGCCGTTTGCAGCAGAATGTGCAAAGGATGGATATTTTATGTTTGGTAAAGAGCGGGTCCGTTGTACAGTTTTGGATAAAATAGACAGGCAGCAGGTTACGCAGGGGTATCTCTACGCATTTCATGCACCGGTGCTGGCGATAGAAGAAGCGGATTCTCTTCTGGAGCAATATTATAGGGAGACATTTCAGATCGCCTGTATGGATGTACTGCGGGACTGGGTACAGAAATATCTGGAGCGGAGGCATAGTGTAAAAACGAGGCAGTTCTGCAGTCCGTCCTTTGGACCGGGATATTACGGAATGGAGCTTGAGGCAGCCGAACAGATCTTGGGGCTTATGAATGCGGGCCGGGCAGGGATCACATGGCAGGACGGGCATATGCAGCCCATGATGAGTCTTGTGGGGATCTACCTGATCAGCAGGCAGGATACATTACCGGTATGTAAGGACTGTGTGAGCTGTAGGGGAAGCCGGAGCGGATGTGAATTTTGCAGATAGCATCTATGGAAAAATGATCCGGGCGCTGTTATAATAAGAACAAAAACAGAAGAAAGGTGAAAATCATGGAAGTTATTGAATGTTTATTGAGTAGAAGAAGCGTAAAGAAATATAAAACGGATCAGGTTCCGAATGATGTTCTGGATCAGATCTTAAAGTGCGGGACTTATGCGGCAAACGGCAGGGGCGCGCAGTCAGCCAAGATGGTGGTTATCCGGGACAGGGAGACCATTGATGCACTTGAAAAGATGAATGCGGATATTATGGGAGCATCCGGAGCACATCCTTTCTACGGGGCACCGACCGTGATCCTGGTGCTTGCGGACAAGACCAAGCCGACCTATGTGGAGGATGGCAGTCTGGTCATGGGCAACCTGATGACGGCAGCATGGGGACTCGGCGTACATTCCTGCTGGATCCACAGGGCAAAGGAAGAAATGGAGAGCGAAGCTGGAAAGGCATTGCTTGCAAAGTGGGGGATCGGTGAGGAATATGCCGGCATCGGACACTGCATTTTAGGCTATGCGGACGGACCGCTTCCGCAGGCAAAACCAAGAAAAGATGATTTCATAGTCAGAGTCTGAATTATTGGACTTATAATAGTGTATCCTGTTTTCAGAAGCGAGGAAATGACCGGAAACGGCAGTAGAAGAAAGCAGGTACATGAGTATGAAAGGATATCTTGTAAGAGAAGGTTATATGGGACTGGTAGGAAGCCGCTACATATTATTCGCAAGCGAAGATGACTACCGGGAATATATGGAGGATTAAATCAGCCGGCAACTGATAAATGGCATGGCTGAATAGGTAATAAAGGATGATTTAGATCAGGAGCAGCGGATGCTCGGAAAGAGGGGTTGAATGAGCCGATATACATTGGAAAACGATAAGATCAGAATTGGAGTGGAATCCTTTGGCGCAGAACTGAAATCATTGCAGGATAAGGCGACCGGCAGGGAATATATGTGGAATGCAGATCCGGCATTCTGGAAGAGAACATCACCGATCCTGTTTCCGCTTGTCGGAAGCCTGCAGGGAAAAGCATATCGTTATCAGGATAAGGAATATCCGATGTCCCAGCACGGATTTGCGAGGGACAGGGAATTCACTCTTATAAAAAAGGAGTCAGCGGAGATCTGGTTTGAACTGACTGAGGATGAAAAAACATGGGAGATCTATCCGTTTGCGTTCAAATTGCGGATCGGATATGTGTTAGTGGACAGAAAGGTCGAGGTGCACTGGCAGGTGGAGAATACAGATCTGCATACCCTGTATTTTTCTATCGGCGGACATCCGGCATTTATGTGTCCGATTAAGGAAGGTACGGTACAGACGGATTATGCGATCCGGTTTGATACACAGGATGAGATCACCAGTACCATGATCGGCAGGGATGGACTGGCTTCCGACCGGAAAAAGAAATATTTGCTGGATGAGGGCGTTCTGGCTGTGACAGAAGATCTTTTTGATGAAGATGCCCTGATCGTGGAACATGATCAGGCACATGAGGTTGCGTTGCTTGATCCGGAGAAAAAACCGTATCTGACCGTCCGGTTCGAAGCTCCGTTATTCGGAATCTGGTCACCGCCAAAGAAAAATGCACCGTTTATCTGTATTGAACCGTGGTACGGAAGATGTGATGGAGAGAATTTCCATGGAACATTGGAAAAGCGGGAATGGGGTAATCAGTTAGAACCCGGCAAATTGTTCCGGACAAAGTATGAGATCGAGATTTGATTGATAACAGAAGAAATATAAAAAAGATTCTCCCGAAGGACTCCTGTGAGTTTTTCGGGAGAATCTTTTTGGTATCGGAAAAGTGCAGCTGCTTTTCCGGTCGTGATAGATTTATTCGGAACGCAGTGCGATGACCGGATCCTTCTTGGAGGCGATCCTTGACGGAATCAGACCGGCAATGGTTGTTAATAACATACTGATCAGAATCAGTATGACAGCACCTGATACAGGAAGTCTGGCAACATTATTGATCCCGGACAGGTTTGCAATGATCAGGTTGATCGGAATATCCAGAATAACGGTAACGAGAATACCGATCAGCCCGGAGGTGAATCCGACGATCAGGGTCTCGGCATTGAATACACGGGAGATATCCTTCTTGGATGCACCGATGCTGCGGAGGATACCGATCTCCTTGGTACGCTCCAATACAGAGATATAGGTGATAATGCCAATCATAATGGAGGAAACCACAAGGGAGATTCCGACAAATGCGATCAGAATATAGGAGATCGCATTGATGATCGTGCTGACGGAGGACATTAATAATCCGACATAGTCCGTATAAGTAAGCGTCTTGTCATCTTCCCCGGCAGCGATCTGCTTGTCATTGTATTCTTCGATGATGCGTGTGATCTCATCCTTGTCCTCAAAGGTGGAAGCATACAAGTTGATCCCTGACGGCGCTTCCGGATCAACGACGCCTAAAAGTGCAAGATTTCCGTCATAGGTTGCGGTTGTGGACTGCTGCCCCATGATATTTGCAAACATGGTAAGGATCTCATCCTCACTCATGACTGAGAAATACTGTGCCATGGTCATCTGGTCTTCTTCCGGAAGAGTAGCAACGTAGGCATTGACATCATCCATAGTGTAGGTCGGGACTTCCGTGTCCTCTGTAGGGAAAGCAAGTCCCGTGAAAATATCTGTATCCGGATGTTCCTCCTGATAGGCAACGACCTCGGAGCGGTTCACCTGATCGATCACATAATCGGTCAGGGCGGAGGTATAGCCGACGGAACCGCTGACACTGCCGTTGACGCTGTTTTCAGCAGGACGCAGGATTCCGACAATTTTTAAGGAAACACCGTTATCAACAACGGTCTTCAGGGTGTCACTGGTACGGCTTAAGTCCGTCCAGATCCCGGTCTGAGCATCATACTGGTAATAATCTGTGGGTAATACCAGTTGAAAGGTGGTATTTAAAACCTCATCATAGGAGAAGCTGACCTGCGTGGTCTCAAAGGACTCCCCCTTTGTCAATGAGGACATGATCTGTGACAGCTCGTCCTGATCCTTGAGGTTCAGGGCATATAACACATAATCACTGACCTGATTATTCTGGTCAACGATGAGCACAAGCTCATCGTAGTTTTCCGGCAGATGTCCGGCAACGACATCATATTGGGAGTCTAACATGGTGCGGTTCCCAAGAAGCTGCTGGAACACCTGTGAGTTGGAACTGTAAGAGCTGCTCATGGTGGAGCCGATGGAGTTGGAATAAGAAACGCCCATCATATCTTCCATGAGGTGGGATGGGTTCACCTGAACGATCCCGTTATCCGTATCGGCAGAATACAGGTTGATATCAATATCATACAGATACTGGATGTCGCTGAGATACTGATGGATCTCGCTGCTGTCGTCCTGCAGGTAATCTCTGAAAGCCTTCAGGTCGTTGCGCTGGAGCTGGGACAGGACGGAGCTCATCATATCCGTCATCACATCATTGGAGTAGATGCGGTCCGGCTCATAGGATGCGATTTCTTCCTCATCCACGTTCTTTCCCATCATGGAGCTGATCATGCTGGAGTAATCAACGGCTTCGGATTCCAGTGTGATCGGATAGGAGGACAGCGTGTCCTCCTGCACATGATCGATATAAGCCTGAAGCCCGTGGGACAGGGACAGGATCAGTGCGATACCGATAATACCGATGCTTCCTGCAAATGCGGTGAGGAATGTTCTTGCTTTTTTAGTCATCAGATTGTTGGTACTTAAGGAGAGGGCGGTAAAGAAAGACATCGAGGTTTTCTTCTTTTTTCCCTTATTGGTTACTTTTGTCTCACCCGCTGCAACCGCTTTCTTCTGATTCTCTGTCTGAATGATATATTCTCCCTCTGAAAAAGGATTGGAATCATCAATCACACGACCGTCGAGCAGACGGATGATACGGGTGGAATAAGCTTTTGCAAGATCCGGATTATGTGTGACCATGATGATCAGACGGTCATTCGAGATCTCCTTTAAGAGTTCCATGATCTGGATACTGGTATTGGTGTCCAGTGCGCCTGTCGGCTCGTCCGCAAGAAGAATCTCAGGGTCATTTACCAGTGCTCTTGCGATGGCAACACGCTGCATCTGACCGCCGGACATCTGATTTGGCTTTTTATGAAGCTGGTCACCGAGCCCTACTTTTTCCAGAGCCTGCTTTGCACGCGCGCGGCGTTCGGATTTGGAGACACCGGACAGTGTCAGCGCCAGCTCGACATTGGATAAAACGCTCTGATGTGGGATCAGATTATAGTTTTGGAATACGAATCCGATGGAATGGTTCCGGTAGGTGTCCCAGTCTCTGTTCTTGAATTCTTTTGTAGATGTACCGGCTACCATCAGGTCTCCGCTTGTGTAGCGGTCAAGCCCTCCGATGATATTGAGCAGCGTTGTTTTGCCGCAGCCGGAAGGACCGAGAATGGATACAAATTCACTTTTTCTGAAGTTCAGGCTGATGCCCTTTAAGGCTTCCACGCTGGTATCACCGGCGACATAGGTTTTGGTAATATTTTTGAGTGATAGCATAATGCCTCCTAACAGGTTTGTCTTTTAGATCCTATGTTTTTTATACAATCATATCTTTTCATGTATTTTAGTGGGAAAAGGAAGCAGATGCAAGGGAAGCGGGCATTTGTTTTGAAAGATTTAAGAATTTTTACAATTTAAGAATTTTCCGGGCGCGCATTGCAATTCCACTGTGCAGATAGTATAATGGCGATGGCACTTTTTGTCATTTTGTAAAAGGGAGAAAAAAATGAGAAAATGGAAAGTACTTTTAGTAACAGTCGGCATCTGTACAGCAATTGCCGGTTGCGGCAGTCAACAGGGGAAAAACAGTGATGCCGTAAACGGACAGGGAAGCACTGCTGTAGGGAAGGAGAATGGACCACAGCCTGTTTTAAGTATAAGCTGCACATGGCCAGCTTCAGAAAAGGATCTGTGTCTGACAGTGGATGGATATGCAGTGGACGGAACAGGTATTTTTTCCAGAAATAATGCAGAGAGCACAACAGTTGTAGATAATACGGGGAATCCGATCGTAAGTGAGAGTATGTATGACAACGATTCGCAGAGAACGGTTGTGGTGGAAATTTATGACGAAGGCAATTACACGCTGAAGCTTGGAGACGAAGAAGGGTTCAAGCGTGGAGAACAGAACCTGCCGGATGAGGTCGAGATCACGGCAGCATTGTCCGGCGGGATGAATGTACAGTATGTACCATCCAATCTGCTGATGCAGGATGATGATGGATATTGGTACTATGGCCTGGAGATTTCAGAAGGGCAGATCATAGAAGAATAGTGCAGCATAATACCCAAAAACAAGGAGGAACAATTGTGAAAGCAGTATCATTGGAGAAAGAGTTGGCCGGAAATGCATATCCGGGAAGAGGAATCGTACTTGGAAAATCTGCAGACGGTGAATATGCGGTAGCAGCATACTTTATCATGGGCAGAAGTGAAAACAGCAGAAACCGTGTCTTTGTAGAGGATGGAAAAGGAATCCGTACACAGGCATTTGATCCCTCCAAGCTGACTGATCCCAGTCTGATCATTTACGCACCGGTCAGAGTGCTTGGCGACAAAACAATCGTGACAAACGGAGATCAGACGGATACGATCTATGAACTGATGGACAAGCAGATGACATTTGAACAGTCCCTGCGCACCAGAGAATTTGAGCCGGATGCACCTAATTATACCCCGCGTATTTCCGGTATCATGCATGTCCATGACGGAAGCTACAATTATGCAATGTCCATTTTAAAGAGCAATCACGGCGATCCTTCCTCCTGTAACAGATATACTTTTGCATATGAAAATCCGAAAGCCGGAGAGGCACATTTCATTCATACTTATCAGAATGACGGTAATCCGCTTCCAAGCTTTGAAGGAGAACCGGTACTGGTAGAACTGACCGGTACGATTGATGAGCTTACAGAGCGTATCTGGAAAAATCTGAATGAGGAAAACAAAGTTTCACTCTTTGTAAGATATATTAAGATTGCGGACGGTACCTGGGAGTCACGCATCGTAAATAAGAATCAATAATGCAGAATCATATACAAGGAGAATAACAGATATGAATGAACTGGAACTGAAATATGGATGTAACCCGAACCAGAAACCGAGCCGTATTTTTATGGAAGACGGCAGTGATCTTCCAATCAGGGTATTAAACGGGAAACCGGGATATATCAATTTCCTGGATGCGTTTAACGGATGGCAGCTCGTAAAAGAATTAAAGCAGGCAACCGGACTTCCGGCAGCAACCTCTTTTAAGCATGTATCTCCTGCAGGTGCTGCAGTCGGTCTTCCGCTTAACGATGTGGAAAAACAGATCTACTGGGTGGACGACAGCATCGAGATGACACCGCTTGCAAATGCATATGCAAGAGCCAGAGGTGCTGACAGAATGTCATCCTTTGGTGATTTTATTTCCCTTTCGGATGTTTGTGATAAGGCAACGGCACTTCTGATTAAAAAAGAAGTTTCCGATGGTGTAATTGCACCGGGCTATGAGCCGGAAGCACTGGAGATCTTAAAGGCGAAGAAAAAAGGCGGATACAACGTGATTGAGATTGATCCTTCCTATGTTCCTGCACCGATCGAACATAAACAGGTATATGGTATCACATTTGAGCAGGGAAGAAATGAACTGAAGATTGATCGTGACTTCCTGGGCAATATCGTAACCGAGAATAAAGAGATTCCGGACAGTGCCAAGATTGATCTGATCATCGCGCTGATCACGTTAAAGTATACGCAGTCCAATTCCGTATGTTATGCAAAGGGCGGACAGGCAATTGGCATCGGCGCAGGACAGCAGTCCAGAATTCATTGTACCAGACTGGCAGGATCAAAGGCAGATAACTGGTTCTTAAGACAGAATCCGAAGGTGCTCGGACTGTCCTTTGTTGATCATATCGGCAGGGCAGACAGAGATAATTCTATCGATCTGTATATCGGCGATGAATATGAAGATATTCTTGCAGAAGGCACATGGCAGAAATTCTTCAAGGTAAAGCCGGAAGTATTTACAAAAGAAGAAAAGAGAGCATGGCTTGATCAGATGTCCGATGTAGCACTCGGATCTGATGCATTCTTCCCGTTTGGGGATAATATTGAAAGAGCACATAAGAGCGGTGTAAAATATGTGGCACAGCCGGGTGGCTCCATCCGTGATGACAATGTCATTGACACCTGCAACAAATATCATATGGCAATGTGCTTTACCGGAATCCGCCTGTTCCATCATTGATCAGGAAATCAAATTGTTGTATTGTAATGGAACCATATGCCGGTGCGGTGTATGGTTCCACCTTTATGCGTCAGAGCGTTTTCAGAAAGAAGATATTTCATGGAAAAAACCAAACTATCCGGTTTGATCAGGAATTTGCTGTCTTACAATTTCAGAACATTGTTTCTGTTTGAAGTGTTTTATAAGATGTTTGCGTATGGTCTGTTTACCCCGCTGTTTTTGTGGATGACGGAAACATCGATCAGTCTGGCAGGACTTCATTATCTGTCGGCGGCAACTGTGATAAAATGGCTGAAGTCACCATACACATGGATCATGATTATCGTTGCCATTATCTTACTGAGTGCATATGTTCTGATCGATATGGCAGCAGTGATGATCTGTATGGATTGTTCAAAACGAAAAGAATATGTGTCGGGAATTACGCTGCTGTGGGAGAGTATCAAGAGCGTTGTACGCCTGTTTCACTGGAAAAATGCACTTATGATGCTCTATCTGTTGGCAATGTTTCCGATCCTGAGTGTCTCATTTCTGACAGGATATTCGACCAGTATCAATCTGCCGGCTTTTATCGGAGATGAAATTACGAAGATTTTAAGAGAGTACTGGGTGATATTGTTAGGACTCTGTGTGCTGTTAATCGTAATTTTTCGATACATTTATGCTGCATTTTATTATGTTTTGGAAAAAAAGAATTTTACCGGGGCATGCATGGCAAGCCATTATCTGATCTATGGCGCTTATTTCAGGGATCTGCTCAGACTGTTTTTATGGCAGATTGCATGCTATCTGGTCTATTCCGTGACAATTGCGCTGCTGATCCTGCTGGTCATCGGGGTTTCGTCGTTGTTTGGCTGGGTACAGTTTGTGCATGCCATCATGATTTCGGTTATTGAAGCAATGATCGGAGCGGTTCAAGTGTTATTTTCCTGCCTTGTGATACCGTTGTCGACGATTTGTCTAAGCTGGATGTTCTATCAGAACAAAGAAATTATCGGAGAGCCTGTTGCCCAGGTGACTTATAAGGCCAGAATCCATGAGCCTGATAAGCGGAAAAAACGGATCATTATGGCAGTAAGCTGTCTGGTATTAATCGTGGTAAATCTGAATAATATTCATCGTCTGGCAGATGGTGGCTTACGCAGCTCGGCGGAGCTTGCGCATGAGACGCAGGTGACAGCGCATAGAGGCGCTTCTGCAGAATATCCGGAAAATACACTGCCTGCTTTTGAGGCTGCTGCGGATTACGGAGCGGACTGGATCGAACTGGATGTACAGCAGACGTCTGATGGCGTATTGATTGTTATGCATGATACGAATCTATACAGGACAGCGGGGCTTGATAAGAATGTCTGGGATGTTACCTACGAAGAAATCAGGGAGCTGGATGTGGGATCACATAAGGGTGCGGAATTTGCGGATGTCCGCATCTGTACACTGGCGGAAGTTCTGGAGGCATTAAAAGGGAAAGCCAATCTGAATATAGAGTTAAAACCGACAGGGCATGAAGAACATTTTGTTGAACAGGTGATAGATCTGATCAATGAATACGATATGGCGGATGAATGTATGGTGGCAAGTATGTCATACCGGGTACTTACGGATGCCAAGGCATATGACAGCAATATCCGGACCATCTATGTCATGAAGAGTGCCTACGGTTATTTCGCAGATCTGGAAAATGTGGATGTGTTCAGCGTAAAACACAGTTATATCACAGAGCATATTGTACAAAGTGTCCATCTGCAGGGAAAGCAGATTCTTGCATGGACAGTCAATTCCAAAAAGACCATGGAGCGGATGATCAATATGGGTGTGGATAATCTGATTACGGATAAACCGCTTACGGCAAGACAAAAAGTATTTGAAATGGCAAACAGTACTGTTATCAACAAATATATTGATATGTTACTGACACTGTTTCATCAGAAATGAGGGGGGTATGGTGTAATGGCACGTTATATCAGAGAAGAGTACATTAATAAGCCACAGGAATTTGTAGATTTTATTATGCAGGATTTCCTGAAAAAACAAAAATTTGAACCAAACAATCTGGATGGAGAGCAAATCTGGCAGGACGGAGTCGGTATGCTGTCCATGCCACGTTTTTTCAAATATTATTACATGAACGGTGTGATTCATCTGGAGGCATGGACAAGGACCGCGCTTTTTGCGGGAATCTATTGCAAAAAGGAAAATGACCTTACGGGCTTCTATGGTTCCGTACCAAAAAAAGCATACAGAAATGACATAGAGAATCTGATCCAGGTATTATACCAGCCGCTGCCAAGTGACCAGTCCTACATGCAGAATCCTTATTACCAGCCGCAGATGCAGGCAGGAATGCAGCCGGGGATGAATGGACAGGGCCAGGTAATGATGGGACAGAATGTGTATGGTCAGCCGCAGATGCAGACAGGAATGAATGGACAGGGTCAGGTAATGACGGGGCAGAATGTATATGGTCAGCCGCAGATGCAACCGGGAATGAATGGACCGATCATGGTGAAGGGGGTGGATAATAAGAATCTTGCAGTGGCAGGATTTGTGTTTTCGCTGATAGCGATTCCATTATGTTTCTTAAATGGATTTTTGGGTCTGGTCTGGGCATGCATTGGAATGGCATATTCCCATAAAAGTCTCGATTCCTCAAAAAAAGGTCTGGCAACAGCCGGATGGATCCTTGGAATCATTGCACTAGTAATAGCGGTTATGTGGATTTTGTGGGCCTTTTTTGTGAATGGATACAAACATTAATGTTGTAGATTTGAGTCTGTAAAGCCTGCATCTGTATATTGTGTACATGGATAGTATGTAGTCAGCATGATCAGCAATGCAGTTCATAGGACAATAGCATTTGTGAAGAAATAAAAGCACTGTATTTCAAAAGAGTAGATTTGAAGTACAGTGCTTTTTGCGTGTCAGAAAGATGTTTTTGAGCGCATGTCAAGGTAGCGCAGGATGGTACTTTGTGCTGGCTTCAGCTACTGTATCAATAGATGGTCCCGTGAATTGTGTGGTTATGATGTGGTTTTACATGAAAATGGATGTGTTTGCGGGTATGGAGAGGCGGAAACGGTAGTAGATACCCAGCGAGGGAAGTGTTTGTGGGTATGGAGGGGCGGAAAAGGTAGCAGATACCCAGCGAGGGAAGCGTTTGAGGGTATGGAGAGGCGGAAACGGTAGTAGATACCCAGCGAGGGAAGCGTTTGTGGGTATGGAGAGGCGGAAACGGTAGTGGATACCCAGCGAGGGAAGCGTTTGAGGGTATGGAGGGGCGGAAACGGTAGCAGATACCCAGCGAGGGAAGCGTTTGAGGGTATGGAGGGGCGGAAACGGTAGCAGATACCCAGCGAGGGAAGTGTTTGTGGGTATGGAGAGGTGGAAACGGTAGTAGATACCCAGCGAGGGAAGTGTTTGTGGGTATGGAGGGGCGGAAACGGTAGCAGATACCCAGCGGTGGAAGTGTTTGCGGGTATGGAGGGACGGAAACGGTAGTAGATACCCAGCGAGGGAAGCGTTTGAGGGTATGGAGGGGCGGAAACGGTAGTGGATACCCAGTGGAGGAATCACGTACCATAAGGAGATATATCCTCCTGCTTTCCAAAGAATTTTTACTAAAATATTCTTGACGCATACCCTATGGGGGTATATTATAAAGGCGAACTTGAGGAAAAATGATAGAATATTCAGATCATGAAACGGAATTGCAAGGTAGTTGTTTAATGCAGGGTTATAAGGATGAAGAAGGGATAGAATAATGGATAGAGCAGAGCAGATAGATGATATGAGCAATGAAACAGATAAGCCGGCACCCTTATGTTGTGAAAATGATAAGCTGACACAGTCATGTCGCGAAACAGAATCTGCAGGTTGCTGTTGCCATGCGAAGAAAAAAGAGAGAACAGAGAAAGAATATAAGGACCTGATCCACCGTCTGAACCGGATCGAGGGACAGATCCGCGGAATCAAGGGAATGGTGGAAAAGGATGCCTATTGCACGGACATCCTGACACAGGTTGCCGCTGTCAGCGCAGCATTAAACAGTTTTAACAAAGTATTGCTGGCAAACCATATCAAGACCTGTGTGACACAGGATATCCGGGACGGTAAGGAAGAAACCGTGGACGAACTGGTGCTGACCCTGCAGAAATTGATGAAATAAAGATAAATACCATATAAACAGGAAGAGGAGTGAGCATATGAAACAATATACGGTAACAGGCATGAGCTGTGCTGCATGCAGCGCGCGGGTGGAAAAAGCGGTTTCCAAGGTGCCCGGTGTGACAGCCTGTTCGGTCAGTCTTTTAACAAACTCCATGGGGGTGGAGGGAACTGCCTCTGAGACGGAGGTTATTCAGGCTGTGGAGCAGGCGGGCTATGGCGCGCAGGCAAAGACAGAGAATAAAAGCAGACAAAATACGCAGGAAAATGCGGAGGAGGCATTGGAGGATCATGAGACACCGAAGCTAAAAAAGCGCTTGCTGGTATCCTTGATATTTCTGATCATACTGATGTATTTTTCCATGGGGCATATGATGTGGGGATTTCCACTGCCTGCGATCCTTACCGGAAATCATGTGGCAATGGGACTGATCCAGCTGCTGCTGACCGGGATCATTATGGTGATCAACCAGAAGTTCTTTATCAGTGGTTTTCAGAGTCTGTGGCACCGGGCACCGAATATGGATACGCTTGTGGCACTGGGATCGGCCGCAGCCTTTATATACAGCACCTATGCTCTGTTTGCCATGACGGATGCACAGGTGCGTGGAGATGCAGAAGCTGTCATGACGTATATGCACGAGTTTTATTTTGAATCGGCAGCGATGATCCTTACATTGATCACCCTTGGAAAAATGTTGGAAGCAAGATCCAAGGGAAAGACCACGGATGCGTTAAAAGGTTTGATGAAGCTGGCACCGAAGACGGCGGTTCTGATTAAAAACGGAGAAGAAACAGAGGTGCCGATTGAACAGGTCCAAAAGGGAGATCAGTTCGTTGTGCGTCCGGGAGAAAATATCCCGGTGGATGGTGTGGTTTTAAGCGGAAATACTGCAGTGAATGAAGCTGCGTTGACAGGCGAAAGTGTTCCGGTGGATAAAAAAGAAGGCGATTTTGTTTCAGCAGCAACCGTGAACCAGTCCGGATTCATCCGCTGCGAGGCAGCAAGAGTCGGGGAAGATACGACTCTGTCCCAGATCATTAAGATGGTCAGTGATGCAGCGGCAACCAAGGCGCCGATTGCAAAGGTGGCAGACAGGGTATCCGGCGTATTTGTACCGGCTGTCATTGCAATCGCGGCAGTGACTCTGCTTATATGGCTGCTTGCAGGGGAAAGCGTTGGCTTTGCGCTGGCAAGAAGTATTTCCGTACTGGTGATCAGTTGTCCGTGTGCACTGGGACTTGCAACACCGGTGGCAATTATGGTAGGAAACGGTGTCGGAGCTAAGAACGGCATGATGTTCAAGACGTCCGCAGCGCTGGAGGCAGCCGGTAAAACACAGATTGTTGCGCTTGATAAGACCGGAACAATCACCAAGGGAGAGCCGGCGGTAACTGATCTGGTACCGGCGGAGGGCGAGAGCAAAGAAACATTACTGCGCACGGCGTGGTCGCTGGAGCAGAAAAGTGAGCATCCGTTAGCAAAGGCAGTTATCGCATATGTGGAAAAAATGGATATGGCACTTCCTCCCTATGAGATCACGGAGTTTGAGGCACTTCCGGGGAACGGACTGACGGCAAAAAGCAAAGAAGGTGTACTTGCAGGCGGAAATGCAGCATTTATCAAGACGCAGACGTATCTTCCCGGGCAGATGGAGAAACAGTCGGAAGAATACGCAAAACAGGGAAAGACACCATTATTTTTTGCAAAGGAAGGAAAGATCATTGGCCTGATCGCAGTTGCGGATGTTGTGAAGGAAGACAGTGCACAGGCAGTCCGCGAGCTTCAGAATATGGGAATCCGTGTAGTTATGCTGACGGGAGATAATGAACGCACTGCCGCAGCGATCGGTAGGCAGGTCGGTGTGGATGAAGTGATCGCCGGTGTTTTACCGGATGGAAAGGAAAAGGTGATCCGTGAGCTCTGTGAGCAGGGAAGGACTGCAATGGTCGGAGACGGAATCAATGATGCACCTGCACTGACAAGGGCGGATACCGGAATTGCCATCGGTGCGGGTACGGATATTGCAATCGATGCAGCGGATGTGGTATTAATGAAGAGTAATCTTCTGGACGTACCGGCAGCGATCCGTTTAAGCCGGGCAACATTAAAAAATATCCATGAAAATCTGTTCTGGGCATTCTTTTATAATGTCATTGGGATTCCACTGGCAGCAGGTATATGGATCCCGCTGTTCGGACTGAAACTGAACCCCATGTTTGGGGCAGCAGCAATGAGTTTATCCAGCTTCTGCGTAGTAACGAATGCGTTGCGGTTAAATCTGTGCAAGGTACACGATTCTGCAAAGGATCATAAAAAATATAGAAATAAGGGCGTACAAAAAAACGAGCCCGACTATAATCAGAGAAAAGAGGAAAAAGAAATGGAAAAGACAATGAAGATCGAAGGTATGATGTGTGGACACTGTGAGGCACGCGTGAAAAAGGCGCTTGAGGCACTGCCGGAGGTAACAGAGGCGGTTGTCAGCCATGAGCAGGGAACTGCGGTTGTTAAGCTGAACGGACAGATCGCGGATGAGGTTCTGAAAAAAACAGTTGAGGATCAGGATTATACCGTAAAAGAGATCAATTGATACACAGACAGAGAAACTGTTCAAAATGGGGATGAAAAAGTATGGTAACAATCGATCTTATCACCGGATTTCTGGGATCCGGAAAAACAACCTTTATTAAAAAGTATGCAGAGTTTCTGATGGATCAGGGCATGCATATCGGTATTCTGGAGAATGATTTCGGTGCGATCAATGTGGATATGCTGATGCTTCATGAACTGCGGGGCGATAAGTGTGAACTGGAGATGATCTCCGGCGGCTGTGACGCGGATTGCCACAGAAGAAGATTCAAGACCAAGCTGATCTCCATGGCGATGTGCGGCTATGACAGAGTGATCGTGGAGCCGTCTGGAATCTATGATGTGGATGAATTTTTTGATGCACTCAGAGAAGATCCTCTGGAACAGTGGTATGAGATCGGTAATGTGATCGCAATCCTGGATGCAAGGCTGGAGAGCAGTATGTCGGAGCAGGCTGATTATCTGCTTGCCTCCGAGGTTGCCAATGCGGGAAAAGTAATCTTCAGCCATACGGATCAGGCAACCGGAGAGCAGATAACAGATACGGTTGCGCATCTGAACAGAGCATTGGAACAGATCCAGTGCAAACGACGCATCGACCCGGAAAAGGATATCCTGCAGACCAATATGACGGAGCTTACGAAAGCAGATCTGGAAGAAGCGTTTCATGCGGGCTATCATCTGGAAAGCTACCGGAAGATGGATATGGAGGATCACGGAAGCTTTGAAACCCTGTATTTTATGGAGGAAAAGATCACACCGCAGGTCATGAAAAAAGCCGTCCGGGAATTGTTTTCCCACAAGGCATACGGAGAAGTGTTCCGTGTGAAAGGTTTCCTGAAAGAGGAGGACGGAAGCTGGCTGGAACTTAACGCCAATCATGAGGGAAGTACCTTACAGCCTGTTGCGGTCGGTCAGGAAGTACTGATCGTGATCGGTGAGCACCTGAAGGAGGATCGGATCCGTGAAGCATTTGGGATCTGAATGCGAGGAATACAGATATGGGATGGAAGAACTATATGGAGAAATCTTAATCTATCAAACAGAAGATGGATTGACAAAGATAAATGTAAAAATGCAAGATGAAACAGTTTGGCTTACACAGCAACAACTGGCAGAACTGTATCAATCCAGTAAGTCTAATGTTAGTGAACATATTAAGCATATTTTCGAAGAGGGAGAACTGGATGAGGAGTCAGTTGTTCGGAAATTCCGAACAACTGCTTCTGATGGCAAAAATTATAATGTAAAGGTGAAGCGTTTGGAGGGCATCTGAACAGAGCTGTCGTGAGTGCAACCTGTGAGATGGTAATTACAGTCATTGATGGAAAAGTTGACAGAGTTTATAATGAAGAAACAGGGCTTAATGTATTTAAGTTTGATTAAATGCGTTGAACACATGTGAAGAATCGGGAGTTTCAGGAGGGAAATCATGAGAAGCAAGGGGATTTTTATTTTAGCGATTACATGGATTGTTATATCATTGTTTTGGTTCTGGGCAGAAAATAATGCGTTAGGTACCATATGGCTATGTGCCGGATTCATTGAACTATTTATCGCATTAGTGAGACGCAGCAAAGAGAAGAAAAGCAAGTAAATTCCGGGTTATGAGGATAAAAGATGAAATTTAGAGAATACAAAACGACTGATTGTGAGCAGTTAGCGCAATTGTTTTATAATACGGTACACAGTGTAAATGCAAAAGATTATACAAAAGAATAGGAAGTAGATATGATAAAAATTGTGTGGTCAATAAATGATATAAATAAATATCAAACAGGAAGCTTGCCGGATGACGCAGTAAAGATAGAAACACCGCAGAGTGTTGATGAACTGATGAAAAAAGCAGTGCCAATTGCTGTAATTCTATGTGTTTTTCTTTTTATTGCTATGCTTTGTAAAACGATAATATGCAAGACGGTTGTAATCTCACCAATATTTATTCCGGTTGGATTTGCTGTCGGTTTTTTATTGTTAATAATTCATGAGTGGTTACATGGAATTGTTTATCCTAAGGAAGCAGATGTAACAATAGGAAGAATAAAAGGAAAGACAACATTTGTCGCATTAGCATCATATCCATTGAAGCGAAATCGGTTTATATTGATGTGCCTGTTGCCATTTGTTCTTGGATTAGTTCCATTTATATTATTTGTAATTAGTCCTGTTGAATTTAGAGTATTTAATGGATTGAATTTTGGTATGGCATGTATGGGTATGGTTTCGCCATTTCCCGATGTGTTTAATGTTTTTTCCGTTCTAAGAAATTCTGAAAAAAGTGATTCAATAATGTTCTACAAAAATGATATGTATAAGATTTCATAAATTTCTGGTTGAAAAATATAATAATGGATTATTTGGCGGTGAAAAAATGACCGAGCATGAGAATCCTAGGTTAGATATAGGTAGTAAAGAAAATTATTTATATTTTACATTGCCAATGGTTCTGAATTATCAGAGAAATTCTTATACATTATGGGAATGTGCGAATAACCTTTATAGAGATTACTCGGAACTCTTTGAATGCAGAGACGTAATGCAAATGCCGGGGGAGAATTTAGGAGATTCCTGTGCAATATAAGGTTGCTTTGTAACCAAATAAGTAGCCCGGAATATGACAAAGGCATTGTGAAACACTTGAAAATAATTTTAAAGGTGATGTAATAGTATTTTTTGAGCAGATGAATGGCAGGGTTAAAATATTGAGCAGTATATACTAAAGCACAAAAAGGATTTTTCCTATCTTGCTGGCAGTAAGATACGAAATTATTGGCTGTATATGATGGAACAGTATACGGATATTAGGTTTGAAAATCTATGGAATATAACGGTTGCTAAAAGGTGGGAAGAGAACTTTTGGCAGAAACAAAACACGATCCGATTGATACTCATACATCGGTGTGGTTGTTGAGCAGAGGAAAATTTCAGGTTGAAATAGAATAGATTTGAGAAGGAAAATGAAGCATTTTGAAAAGATATCAAGCAAGAAATCCAATACATTTGTGTTACTTACATCAAATAAGTTATGGAGATTATATTGAGATATTGGGGATTGATGACAAAATAATATTTTTGAAAATAAATGAAATTAATATTAATCCAAGTGTAGGTGATAAAGAATAGATCAATATTGGTTTGTATGATGAAAAAAATAATAGCAAGCGGAATAATAGAACCCATGGTGGGGTATATAGACTATGAAAAGGATGGTGTTGTGGCAAACGGATTGGAGGATGAAATCGACTACAATTCAACAACAGAGCAGTTGGATAATTTTATATTAGAGCAACAAGATTATGAGGAAGAGAAAAGAAAAAAGTTAGATTAGGTATGCTAGTGGTATTATTTATTTAGGTTTTGTAATAGCATTCGGCTGATAATACAATGGAGGATATTTATGTTACAAACAAAAGATAGTTTGATAAAAATAATTAAAACAACGGATCCACGGAAAATAGTGTTTTGGTTAGGTGCCGGTGTAGATTACAATTATCCAACGGGATTGCCATTAGCTAAATCTTTAATGGAAAGTCTTTTACAGTATTCTTGTGGAAGTTATTATGAGGATTTAAAACAGTATATCAAAAGAAATTTTCAAAATGGGATTCCAAGAATGGAAACCATTATTTCTGAAATCAAGTTGTTTGAAAGCGAATTAAAACGACCGACAAATATTTTACAAGGTTTTTCATCGTTTTTAGAAGCACCGCCTAATTATTGCCATTTTGTGCTGGCTGAATATTTAAGAAGTGGAGCTAATATTGTTTCCATGAACTATGGGAACCAAATTCAAAAGGCATATAATTCTTTATATAGTACTCAGTCAAGTGATATGCCTGAGTTTAGTGAGAAATTCAATATGTATATTTGGACGAACAAGCAGTCAGAGGGAAATATTTATTATCCTCATGGCGATGCCTATCATTTAGATAAAATAGGAATTTCTCTCAATGAAATAAAAAATTCACTTTCTGATGGATTTTGCAACAAAATTGCAGAATGGATACACGAAGGTTATTGCTTTATATTTGCGGGATATAGTTGTTCTGATAATTTTGATGTTAATCCTGTATTTAGAAAAATTGATAGGGGGGATAATTCGAGTGCTATTATATTAAATCATGTTAATGAAGTTTCACAAGAGGAAATTCGACAAACTGGTTTTAATAGAAGAGAATTCAGTGAAATATTTGCACCATTTGAAAATAATTATGTATTATATGCGGTTACGGATCAAGTGTTTTGTGATATTGCTATTACAAATAAGCTAAATTACAAAAAATATGATATATACGATTGGAAAAATGAATTTTTCAAATATGCTATAAAGGGAAATAATGAAAAATCTCAAAAATATCTTGCAATTGGAATCTGCCAAGTCTTAGATATTGCTGATGGTACAATTGTAAAAAAGGCGCATTTTAAAAAATCTGACAATCAATTTTTTAAGCGTAACTGGTATATTAATTATCATTTATTCCGAAATGCTGGTGGGATAAATGCAATAAAGTATATTTCTAGAATGAAGCCTAACAGAGATTTATTAGCATTATCGGATATTTTCTCTAAATTTGGACTTTGGAGTTTTGCTGCGAAAGCAATGAAAAAATCTCCACAAACT
>Ga0129311_1000871_pt1 | contig 24005 bp, 27 predicted proteins | sample Go1ome_FD_94435 | JGI IMG/M metagenome (GOLD analysis project Ga0129311, IMG submission 94435) | Western lowland gorrila individual fecal microbial communities from Wisconsin, USA - Go1022B metagenome | ecosystem: Host-associated > Mammals > Digestive system > Large intestine > Fecal | place... | reverse complement strand
GTGGTAAAACCACTTTTTTGACAAGCTGCAAACATTTTAACTGCGTTAAAATGTTGTTGATTTCAAGGAAAGGGAACCCTGACGGTTCCCTTTCCAACTATCCTTCCCTCCGAATCCTTTGGCCGGAAAAACTTTTTCGACACCCCGAAACGCCTCCAGCCCAAGCTGGAGGCGTTCTTTCTCTTAATTACTGCTGTTCTTTATGGGCCTGGAGGGAGATCCCCGCCACATTTACGTTGACAGCGGATACCTCAAGCCCGGTCATGGACTCCACGGCGTTTTTCACCGCCTCCTGTACAGCCTTGCCCACCTCGGGAATGGTGTGGCCATAGGCCATGAGGATGGACAGGGTCACTACCACCTTATCGTCCTCCGTCTTAACGGACACGCCCTTGGCCAGACTCTTTTTGCCCAGCAGTTCGGCGATATCGCTGCCCAGATTGGCAGTCAGTCCGCTGACACCCTCGATCTCCAGTGCGGCGGCGGCAGAAATGCCGGCCAGCACTTCCTCGGAAATATAGACATTGCCCTGCTCCTCGCAGCGGGTCACATACTCCTTGTTCTCGCTCATGCTCAGTCACGCTCCTTATTCACAGGCTGTGAGTACTTCGTACCGTTCCGATACGCTCGTTGTGGCTTATTGTACCACATCGGCACGGCTTTGACAACTGATAATATCGATTCTTCCCCTTATAGACTGCAGCACCTGCGAAAAGAACCGGAAAAGAAAATTGCCCTTTCCCCCTGTATGTGCTACAATAGTCCTGAAAACAGACAGGAGGCGCACCTATATGGCAGACATCATCACCATCGGTATTGCCGGCGGCACAGGCAGCGGCAAAACCACCATCACCCGCACCCTGCAGGACCGATTTTCTCACCATGTCAGCGTGATTTACCACGATAACTACTATCACGCCCACGACGATATGACCTATGAGGAGCGCAGCAGGCTGAACTACGACGCCCCCGAGGCCTTTGACACCCAGCGGCTGATCCGTGACCTGAAGGCCCTGCGCCGCGGCGAGGCCGTAGACTGCCCGGTGTATGACTATACCATCCACAACCGCTCAAAAGAAACCCTTCATATCGAGCCCTCCCCTGTCATTATTGTGGAAGGCATCCTGATCCTCCAGAACCCGGAGCTGTGCAGTCTGTTGGACATCAAGCTCTTTGTGGACACCGACGCCGACGTGCGCATCCTGCGCCGCATCCTGCGGGACGTCAAGGAACGGGGCCGCAGTCTGGAGTCCGTCGTGAACCAGTATCTGACCACGGTCAAGCCCATGCATGAGATGTATGTGGAACCATCTAAACGCAGCGCCGACATTATCATCCCAGAGGGCGGCCACAATTTAGTTGCCATGGAGATGCTGATCCAACGAGTAAACGCCCACCTGAACGCTCAATTGAACAAGATTTAAGTCCGGCATAAAAGCACTCCGGTCCGCTGTCCACGCAGCGGACCGGAGTGCTTTTTACGGTTCCACCTCTATAATCTTGATCTGCCCTGCGGTAAACCCGGCGGTTTGATTCACCACATCCACGATGCGGGCTGTATCCGCCTCGGTCAGTCCTGCCTCCGGCGCGGCCACCGCCAGACTGACAGAGTCCTCCCCAATAAAGGCCACACAGTCCGTATAGCCCTTGGCCACCACCAGATTTTCGATCTGCGCCTCCGTCACGGTGTAATCCGCCATGGTCTGGATGGCCGCATTGGCTTCATCCCGCATGGTTTGGTCTGCATCCTGTCGGGCGGCCGCATCCTGCAGCAGGGACAGGGCACTGTCTCTGGCCTGCTGTCGATTCAGCCGGGCGGTGGCAAAATAACCGGTATCGGCAGCGCCCGGCTGCTCCCCGCCTGTACCGACATCCCCCGTCTGCTGACCCACCAAGGGGTCCTGTTGGTTGACCAGGGTAGAATCGCCAAGGTTTTTTCCAGCCTGCTCCTCTTTCCCGTAGCTCCAATTCAGATAGACCGCAGCGCACACAAAGATGGCCACAGCGGCTACCACAGCATTGCGCCTCCAAAAGCCGGCGTTTCCCTCCCGTTTTCGGGCTGCCACTTTCATACCTCTTCCTCCTGTTCTCATCGTCCCACAGGGACGGAACTTCCGTTGTTTCACCTTGCGCTTTCACAGATACATACCCGATCTGCTCCCAATCCGGTAAGTGCGGACACCGCCTTCAGAAGGGCCAATCGCACCTGCGGGTCGCCGCCCCCAGGACAGACGATCAGCGCCCCCCGGAACTCCGGTTCCATAGTCTGAAGCGGCACTACGGACTGTCCCCCACTGCCCCGGCCCAAAGTAACCGTGTCCTGGGCGGTGCGATCCCCGTCCCGCTGGATATTTTGGGCCAGAATCTTTCGCCCTCCGCTGTCAAGCGACAACACCACCTCAACTCTGCCCGCCCCCTTCACATTGGATAAGGTGTCTGCCAGCTTTTCTTCAAAGGCGGGCAGGTCAAAGGCCTCCTCCTGCTCCTGGGGAGGAGTATTCTCCGTTTTCCCTCCCGCAGGCAGCACCATAAGTACCGTCCCCAAGGCTGCCACCAATAAAAAAGGCCCATATTTTTTCCAAAATTCTCTCCACCTTCCCTCCAATCCGGGCCAGTGCAGCTTCATTGCGTTCCCTCCCGTATAAAAAACTGTCGCTGCGCCGGAATATCCAGCGTCTCCGTTATGATTTTGGAAAGGGCATTGCGCTCTGCGTCCCCCCATATGCCATATAGGCGCACAGAGTCCGGAACGAAATTGCCGCCATCGTCCCTGCGGCAGACAACCTCCGACCGCAGCGCAACCCCCAGTTCCGCTGCCTCGTGCTGAATATATGCGGCGGTCTGTTCTGCTATGACCTTTTCCAGCCGCCCCTCATAGTCCTGTTCTAACTGAAGTCTATCTTCCTCTGCCTGCAACTGCCAGTTCTCCAGCCACCGCTGTCCCGCTTCTAGATCCACCTGTCCCAGGGGGCGCAGCACGGCCAGCAGTAAAACCAGCCCGCAGGTCAGCCCTCCCACGGCCCGCACCGGCCCTTGGGGCATTAGGGTCTGGGCCACGGCCACAAGAAATGCAGCTGCAGCCACCCCCATTACCCAGGTGCGCACCAGCTCCATCATGGCACTGCCGCCGAAATGGCGGAAATCAGGCTGACCAGCAGCACCAGAGCGCACGCCCCGGTGATGCCCAGCATCATGCCAAAGGCAGAGCCGATATCGTCGATCAGCTTACACAGACGCAGGTCACACACCATTCCCGCCAGAGCGGCAGCCGCCTTGTATGTGAGATAGTGGACGGCCAGACGAAAAAACGGGACCAAGCAAATGGCCAACACCGCCGCCAGCCCCACCGCACCCACGGTACTCTTCAGGGCTCCCGCTCCGGCCAGCACCGTCTCCGCCGCATCCGACAAAATGCTGCCCACCACCGGCACCGCCCGGGAAATCGCTATTTTCGCCGTTTTGACCGCCGCCGCGTCCGCAGAGCCCGCAATGGCCCCGCTGGCGGTAAGCCACCCCAGAAACAAGAGCAAAAAGGCCGTCAGCACCATCTGCATCCCTCCTCGGATCAGCTCTGCCGTCTTTCTCAGTCCCTTACTGTCCGCGGCAGTACAGGCGCAGCATGCTCCTAAATAAATATAGAGCATCGGAACCAGCACTCTGTCCATCGCCTCCATGAGCAAACCGGAAAACAAGACCGTCACCCCTTGCCTTGCCGCGGCCGCCCCTACCTGTCCGGTGGCGGCGGTCAAAGTCGCCAGTACGGGCAGCAGCAGCGCAGAAAACTCGTCCATCCGCGCCACCGTCTCCCGGCCCAGCCCGATCATCGCCTGCATATCCCCCGCCGCTAAGGCCGTAATTGACAGCGCCCCGGCCAGCTCCGCCGCCTGTACCGTCCCCGTCTTTTTCTCCGGCATCATGTCCTGGGCCAAGGTACACAACATGGCTACCGCCAACAATTTGACTCCGGCAGGCAGCGCCTGCGCAGCCAGTTCTCCCGCCCGACTCAAGAACTGACCGACTACTCCTCGGATGCCATCGCCCCTTGTGGACACACCGCAGTCCTCTGCCGCCCGATACAGTTCCTCTACCCCGGGCCACTGTTCCTCCGCCGCCAGAACCGGAACAGGAAGCAGGAATAGCAGCAGCAAAACAACGCTCCAGCGCTTCACCATAGCAGCTCCTCCAGCATGGTCAAAACTGCGGCCATCAGAGGGAGGGCGGCAGTCAACGCCAAAATGGTCCCCGCCGTCTCTACAAAAGCGGCCAGGCCGCCCTCGCCCGCTCCGCGACAGAGCTCCGCCGTGATCCGGGTCACCAGCGCCACCACTACGGTTTTCAGCACAGGGCCTGCCACAGCGGCATCCATTTGCGCCAGTTGGGACAATCGCTCCGCCATGGCCGCCGCAGCTCCCAGACCGTCCAGCACCGCCGTCAGGGTCCAGACTCCCGCCGTCACAGTAAGCAGCAGAGCCAGCTCCGGCGAGCCCCGGCGAACCACCGTACCAAACAGCGCCGCAGTCACTGCCGCCGCGGCAATTTTTCCCATAACCTCCATATTACAGATGGAACAGGGTCTTGACCATGGTGAACAGCTCTGCGATCTCCTGTACCACCATCATCAGGACCACCACCAGAGCGGCCAGCGTGGTCATCATGGCCTGCTCGTCTCGCCCTGCACGGCTGAGCACCTGGTTCAACACCGCCACCACAATGCCAATGGCTGCAATCTTGAAGATCAGATCTACATCCACTCCGCTCCCCCCTCTCGTTTATAGCAGCAGGATCATTAAAAATACGCCCCCCGCCAGTCCCATCATCTGATACACCCTTCCCAGCCGGCGGCTATCCATCCACTTTTCCCGCCGCAGCTGCTCCAACTGCCGGCAAACTTCTTTCACCGCCTGACACTGCGCCGCAGCGTCGTATCGTCCCAAGCACTGCCCCAAAGGAAAAAGCAGCTCCCTTCCCTCCGGGCAAAGCCCGTTCAAATTCGCCACCGCAGCCTCCCAAGTCCGGGCAAAGGGCCGCTCATCCAGCCGGGCCAGCCCGGTGACGCAGTCGGTGAATAACTGCCGCGCCGCGCCGTAGCTGCGCTCCCGCAGGCGCTCCATCAAAACGGGCAAACTCGCCTCCTGTAAGCGGAGCTCATGCTCCAACAGCGCCAGTCCCTGCAGAAGCTGATTCAAGGTGTCCACGCCCTGCTTCAGATCCTGCCCCCGGCGAATCCCCAATGCCGCACAGCCGACAGCGGTCAGCGCCGCCCCCCATAATTTCAACACGGTTCAGGTGCGTCCACCGTATAGCTCCGGCCCTGCTCCGTGCGCTGTATGCTCACCACACGCTGAAAAATCCGCTCCTCCAGCATCCTTCTGTACAGGGGGCGCCGCGTCAGTTCGTCCCCTTCTCCGTGGGCCGTGGCCAGCAGCACCGCGCCGCATCCCGCAGCCGTCAACAGGGCGGCCACATCCTCCGGCGCAGTGATTTCGTCCATTGCCAGCACCTGGGGGTTCATGGCACGCAGCAGCAGCATGGCGCCCTGCGCCTTGGGGCACCCCTCTATCACGTCTGTCCGCCGTCCCACACGCAGTTGGGGGACACCGCCGTACAGCGCGGCCACCTCCCCCCGCTCATCTGCCAGCCCCACCCGCAGGGGCGGCGTGCCATCTCCATCGGAGATACACCGCACTAAGTCCCGCAGCAACGTCGTCTTCCCCATGCCCGGGGGTGCAGCAATCAGCGTAGAGCACAGCCGTCCCCCTTCCATTAAGCCGGACAGCAGAGGAAGGGCCGCTCCGGGATGCTGCCGCGCAATCCGGATGGAGACAGAGGACAGCGACCTGAGATTCCGCATCTGCCCATTCTCCAGCACCGCTGTGCCGCACAGGCCCAGTCTGTGTCCCCCCTCTATGGTGAGATACCCCTCCCGCAGCTGGGCCAGCACCGCATGGACTGAGGCCCGACTGGCGATCTCCAGCAGCAGTTCCAGGTCCTGAAGGACGATCTTCCGTCCGCCCAGAAGAATTTCCCCCTCCGGGAATACAGCGGCCATGGGCCACCCACACCGCAAACGCAGTTCCTCCGCCCGCTCCCGCTCCTGGGCGGGAAGGGCCAGCGCCTGCTGGCGCAGTTCCGGCGGAAGGACCGCCGCCGCCTGTTCAAACTCTCTCATGTTCAAGCCCCCTGCCTGTCCGTTTTCTCTCCCATTCTATGAGGACAGGCCCCCGGGTATGACAGGCAGGGCATAAAAAATCGGGACAGGTTTTCCGCCTGTCCCGATGAAGGTTCTTCTATCGCTCTTTTAAGTTTGTTTTGTGTTCCTTATAGGGAGCTTAACCCGTTCAAGGCTGCTGTGTATCATCCTCCGCCTTGCTCTGTTCCTCTTGGGCCTTCGCCAGCCGGTCCACATACAGGGTCTCCGGCTCTTTTTTCACGCAGATCAGCCGGTAGACCAAAACGGCCCCTGCCGCCAGAGCGGAAGCCGCCGCCAGCAGTTGAGACACCCGGATATTGCTGCCTACATAGAGATAAAGGCTATCTGTGCGCAGCCCTTCGATCCAGGCCCGGCCAAGTCCGTACCAGAAGATATAGAACAGGAAGCACTGACCGTCGAACTTCCGCCGCTTGCCCATGTGGTACACCAACAGCAGGCCGACAAAATTCCACAGCGACTCATAGAAAAAGGTGGGATGTACCCCCAGAGCTCCGTCAAGCACCGACTGGTACTCCTCCACGCTGGTCAAAATCCCCTGGCTGTACAGTTCTTTCGCAATGGACTCCGAGCACATTCTCCAGGGCAAGGTAGTGGGGGCGCCGTAGGCCTCCACATTCATAAAGTTGCCCCACCGGCCCACCAGCTGCCCAATAAAAAGCCCATGAACGCCCAGGTCGCCGAAGGCCAGAAAATTGATCTTCCGCACCTTGCAGAAAATCAGCAGCACAATAACCGAAGAAATGATACCCCCATAGATCGCCAGACCGCCGTCGCTGTACCGGAACACTGCCCCCCAGTTTAAAGAGCCGTCAGCATTGCGATACTGCCCGAGATTGAAAATCACATAGTAGGCCCGAATCGAGATCAGCGCCGCCGGAACGGCAAAGAGCATCATATCGGTGATCTGATCCTCCGTAATGCCGAAGCGCTTGCCCCATTTAGAACACAGCCATACCGCCAGCAGCAGTCCGCTGGCGATGATGATGCCGTACCAATATACCGGACGTCCAAATACATGGAAGGCCACCCGGTTCAGCGTCAGTTCCAGCCCCAGGCCGGGAAAGAAAACTTCATTGATCATAGCTTATTTTTATCTCCTGATCATTTTGCTTGGAAGCCGGACCAATCGGCTTCTTTTCATTGTTCCTTCGGACAGATCACGGACAGGGCCGTGCGCTCCCGGACGGTCCAGCGGGCGATCATATCCTCCGCTTCTGCCTTGGTGATCGTGTCAAACAGGCGTGCAAAGTCCAAGAATCGGAACCCGGCAAAGAATGCCTGCGCCTGTCCTACACAGAGGGTGTCAAAGGAGTTGAGCGAGCGGACCTTGCCCCCATATACGCCCTTTTTCACCCGCTGCCACAGGCCGCCGTCAATGCCTTCCCGGCCAATGCGGGCAGCCTCGTCCCATACGGCCTGGCGCACTGCCAATGCGTCCTTGGATTCGCCTCCCGCCACAAGAAAGGCCACGCCGGGGTAACTCTCGTATCCGTAATAGAAGTTGGCATTGATCAGCCCCTGGCGGTACAGCCGGGCATACAGCGGGGTGGAGTTGCCCAGCAGGCACTCCAGCGCCAGCTCGCCCACCAATTGCTGGCGCAGGTTTTTCTCTCCGCGGCCCGGGTCGTCCCCCTTAAAGCCCAGCTGGAAGATGGGCTGGGCCACTTCCATGGTCTGCTCCACCACGTCCTTGGCCACCCGATCCTCTTCCTTGGGGCCATAGTCCTTGGCGGCGATGGGGCCCGCCTTCTTCGGCAAGATTTCGCGGGCCAGGGCGCAGATCCGCTCCGGGTCCACATCTCCGGCCACGCACAGCACCATGTTGGCAGGATCGTAAAACGCCTTGTGGCAGTCATATAACGTATCCGCCGTAATGTGAGAGATAGACTCCACGCTGCCTGCCACGCTGGTGCGAATGGGATGGCGGGCATAGAGGGCTCCCATCAAATTGTTGAACACCCTCCAGTCGGGGTTATCCTCGATCATGCCGATCTCCTGCCCGATGATTCCCTGCTCCTTATCCACGCTCTCTTGGGTGAACCAGGGAACCGATACAAAGGACAGCAAGATCTTCAAATTCTCTTCAAACTTCTGGGTGGACTCAAAATAATAGCCCGTGATGGCCGAGGAGGTAAAGGCGTTGGGGCTGGCCCCATTGGCGGCCAAATCCTGCAGGGCGTTCCCGTCCTTGGTGTCGAACATCTTATGTTCCAGATAGTGGGCCACCCCCGCAGGTGTCTCCTTCCACTCATCCCCAAGGCAGAACCGGGTATCGATGCCGCCGTAATTCGTGGCGAAAAAGGCGTACCCCTTCTGATAGCCCGGCTTGGGGCTGATAAAGATGTTCAGGCCGTTATCCAGCACCTGATGGTACATCTTTTCTCCCACTTGGTCAAAGCTCAGCAGCTCCACGGCTCAGCACTCCTTTCCCTTTAAGAAATAGACGGTGTCCAGTTCCAGTTTCCGGGCCACCTGGGCGATTTGCTCCCCGGTCACAGTCTCCAGCCGGGCAGCCAGCGTTCCTGGGTCGTCCTCCGTCCCCGCCGCAGCCTGTCCCAGCCAGTACTCTTCCATTCTTCCCTGTTCATCTTCAATGGATCGGTACTGATTGATCAGGATGCGCCGGGCGCCCTCCAACTCATCATCGGTGATTTTTCCCGCCTTCACATCCTCCAGCTGAGCCAAAATTTCCCGCTTCGCCGTCTCGTAGTTTTGGAATTCAATGCCGGAGGAGACGATCATCAGCCCTTTCTGTTTTTCCAGAGCGGAGCTGGCATAGTAACACAGGGACAGGCGCTCCCGCACATTCATAAACAGCTTGGACATGGAGGTTCCGCCGAATACCGCGCTGCACAGCACCAGCGCAGGGCACTCCTCCTCCCAGACTGTTATGCCGCCGGTGCGCCAGCCCATGGCCAGCTTGCCCTGATTGACGTCCATGACCTCTTCGATCACGTTGGGCTCCTGCTCCGCATGAATGCGCACCTCGCACTCCGGTTCCTCCCGTTCCTGGCTGACGGGAAGGTTGGAAAACACCCGTTCCATAATCTCCCGTACCCGCTCCGGGTCGGCACTACCGGAGTAATACACCTCGATCTGCGCCGAGGACAGCAGCTTCTGATACCGGGCCCACAGGCTCTCGGGAGTAATGGCGGCCACCTTGTCCTCCTGCCCCAACTTGTCTGCCCCGAAGCTCTCCTCCCGGCACATAAGCTGAGTCAGGCGGCGGGTGGCATAGATCCGTTTGTCGTTGATCTGCCCCCGCAGCTCATCGATCAGATTGGCCTTCTCGCCCTCCACATAGTCCGGGTCAAAGACTCCGTCCCGGGTCAGGGGGTTCAGGAGCATTTCGCCCAGCAGCTCTGCGGCGCCGGAAAGAATATCCTCCCCGTTCAAGGCATAGGCGTTGTCCAGAAAACTGGCCAGAAATCCAACGCACTGGCTTTCTCCCTTTTTCCGAACCACGGGCTCAACAGCGCCGCCATACAGCTCGTCCAGGGTGGCAGACAGAGACTCCATGTCCGGGTGTACCATCGTCCCCCGGCGGAGCACCCGGGGCAGCAGCGCATTGGCCGAAGCGTTCTCCCGATTCAGCTGGGTCATAAGGGTCAGGGAGAGATAGGCGCTTTTGAACTTATCCGTGTGCACTGTCCGCAGCCACACGCCCGGAAACAGTTGCGTCCGCTTTCCTTCCATAGTACCGTCCTTTCCGCCCGGAACTGCTGGGTTTGTCGGGCGATCCACGTCATTTTTCGGCTATTGTACCACGCTTTTCCTGCAAATGCAAAGTTTTCCTTCTCAGCATACCCTCCGTCCGGCATTTTATACCACAGAAGCAGCATCCGGCGCAAGTATTTTTACTTGACAAGCAAATCATAATATGCTACACTCTCAAAGTAAAGTTTTGCGCCTTTACACTTCGACGAGAGGAGGCCCTTATTTATGAAAAGTCAGGCATACCGAATGGCTCTGCTGTACGACTTCTACGGCGATGTACTCACCGACCGGCAGAAGGAGTTTTACGACCTCTACTACAACGAGGACCTCTCCCTGGGAGAAATCGCCGAAAATAACGGCATTACCCGTCAGGGCGTCCGGGATGTGATCGTCAGAGCGGAAGCGATCCTCTCTGACTTAGAGGACAAGACCGGACTGATCAAGCGGTTCCTGGCCATGGGCAAGGAACTGGCCGTCCTGGAACAGGATGCCCAGGCCATGCTGAAGCGGGCCGAGCAGTACGAGGATGCTGAGCTGGAGCAGCTGGCCCAGCGCATCGCCGACTCCGCCCACAAGCTGCGTCAGGAGTAAGTAAATGGCATTTGAAGGACTTTCTGAAAAACTTTCTGCGGCCTTTAAAAAGCTGAGAGGCAAGGGCCGCCTGTCCGAGGCCGACGTTAAGGAGGCCATGCGGGAAATCCGTCTGGCTCTGCTGGAGGCCGACGTCAGCTATAAAGTTGTCAAGCAATTCATCGCCCAGGTGACAGAAAAGGCCGTCGGGTCCGACGTATTAGAGGCTCTCTCCCCTTCCCAGATGATCATCAAGATCGTCAACCAGGAGCTGACTGATTTGATGGGCGGCACCGCCGCCAAGCTGGAGATCGCATCCAAGCCCCCCACGGTGGTGATGATGGTGGGTCTTCAGGGCGCAGGTAAAACCACGAACTGCGCCAAATTGGCCGGACTGATGAAGCGCCAGAACGGCAAGCGGCCCCTTTTGGCCGCCTGCGATATCTACCGTCCCGCCGCCATCCAGCAGTTGGAGGTTGTGGGCCAGCAGCTGGACATCCCCGTATTTCAGATGGGTCAGACCGACCCGGTAGAAATTGCAAAAGCCGCTGTTGCCCACGCTGTAAAGCACGGCAACGATATTGTTTTCTTAGACACCGCCGGTCGTCTCCATGTGGACGAGGAGCTGATGGAGGAACTGCGGCGCATCAAAGCCGCCGTTGATCCTACCGAGATCCTGTTGGTGGTAGACGCCATGATCGGCCAGGATGCGGTAAACGCCGCCAAAGCCTTTGACGACGCCCTTGACATCACCGGCGTGGTGCTGACCAAGCTGGACGGCGACGCCCGGGGCGGCGCGGCCCTGTCGATCAAATCCGTTACCGGAAAGCCCATCAAGTTTGTGGGCATGGGCGAAAAGCTGGACCAGATCGAGATCTTCCACCCCGACCGTATGGCCAGCCGTATTCTGGGCATGGGCGATGTCCTCTCCCTCATCGAAAAAGCCGAACAGAGCTTCGACCAGAAAAAGGCCCTGGAGCTGCAGGAGAAGCTGAAGAAGAACCGCTTTACTCTGGCAGATTACTACGACCAGCTGGTCCAGCTTAAAAATATGGGCTCCATCACCGAGATCGCCGCCATGCTTCCCGGTGTAAAAGCCTCCGACCTGGAGGGCGCCCAGTTCGACACCAAGCAGTTCACCCGCATGGAGGCCATTATTCAGTCCATGACCCCCGCCGAGCGGGAAGACCCCAAGCTGCTGAACTCCAGCCGGAAAAAGCGCATCGCCGCCGGCTCCGGCACTCAGGTAGTGGACATCAATCGCCTGCTGAAGCAGTTCGAGATGATCCAGTCCATGACCAAACAGCTTACAGGCAAAAAACTGCCCAAGCATATGCGCCGCATGATGGGTAAGGGCGGCAAAGGCGGCTTCCCCGGTATGGGCGGCATGGGCGGCGGTTTCCCCGGTATGCCCTTCTGACGCTGGTAAAGCACGGCTGCGTGTTTTCCATATAAACTTATCAATTTATGGAGGTGAATATAAATGGTCAAAATTAGACTGCGCCGTATGGGCGCCAAGAAGGCTCCCTTCTATCGCATCGTGGTGGCTGACTCCCGTTATCCCCGCGACGGCCGTTTCATCGAGGAGATCGGCACTTACAATCCCGTGGTCGCTCCCGCCGAGCTGAAGGTGGACGTGGACCGCGCTCAGGCTTGGATCAAGACCGGCGCTCAGCCCACCGAGACCGTCCGTGACCTGCTGAAAAAGGCCGGCGCTCTGTAAGGCTGGAGGTTCGACACGGAATGAAAGAACTTCTGACCTATGTGGCCCGGAACCTGGTAGAGCACCCCGACCAGGTCACCGTTACCGAGACGGTGGAGGACGGCGAGATGGTTCTGGAGCTGCGGGTCGCCCCCGAGGACATGGGTAAAGTGATCGGCCGCCAGGGCCGCATCGCCAAGGAGATCCGCACACTGATCCGCTCCGTGGCTCAGCGTACCGGACAGCGTGTCTGCGTGGAGATCGTAGACTGACCCAAGGCGCGGGGAGAATCCCCGCGCCTTTCCTGTATCTTCTCCGCCCCGCGGGCGGTTTGACTCTCTTTTTCAGGAGGTTTCCCATGAAAGAGCAATATTTGGAAGTGGGTAAGATCGTAGCCACCCACGGCATAATGGGCGAGGTACGGGTACAGCCCTGGGCTGACTCCCCCGAATTCCTGTGCCAGTTCAAGACCCTGTATGTAGATAAGGCCCATGTCCCCTATGCGGTGGAGCGGGCCCGTCCCCACAAGAATATGGCCATTATCAAGTTCGAGCAGGTGTATGACGTCCCCTCTGCCCTGGCCATGCGCAACGCAGTGCTGTATATCAACCGGGACGACGTCAAGCTCCCCGACGGAACCTTCTTCCTGGCCGATGCCATCGGGCTGGAGGTACGCAGCGCCGCAGACGGTACTGTACTGGGCAAGGTGGCTGACATTCTCACGCTGCCCGCCAACAACGTCTATGTCGTCAAGGGCGGCCCCCGGGAGCTGATGATCCCCGCCGTGGACGAATTCGTCCCCAAGGTGGACATCGACGGCGGCTATATGTTGGTGAATATGATCGAAGGGCTGTAACGCCATAAAAAGGACCTCCCACAGACTGTGGGAGGTCCTGCTTTATTCTTCCCGTTCCAAACCCAGAACATCGTAGTACTCGTCAGACCAGCGGATCGGCGACGGGTCAAAGGCCGCCTGAAGGGTCTTGACCGCATCAAAGGGGTCTTGGGGGGTAAGGTGAAATTCCTTTTCCATCTCCGATAAGGCTTCTCGCTTCTTGGCTGCGGCTTCCTCCCAGCCGGGATAGCGGGCGTTCTCGTCCTCATTCAGCAGGTCCCGGTACTGCTCCCGGCTCATCCAGCTGATCTGGCTGAGCACGTTGGCATCTTTGCAGGACAGCAGATAGCTGAGGAAGGTGCGGAAATCCTCAGCCACAGGCAGGACGTAGGCAGGGCTCATCATGGATGGATCCACGCAGAACACTCGTTCATCCCCGGGCAGCAGCACAAAGTGGATGCCGTCCACCCCCAGGCTGCCCGCAGGCTCCGCCCCCTCCGGAGTGCAGAAATAAACCATATCCCGGTCCGGTTTTTGCAGTCCAAGGGTCCCAAAGTCCAGATCCATGCCGTAAAAGCGTTTCATGTCCTCTCTGGTGCTCATCAAACGACCTCCTCTGTTTCACTTCCGTCAGTATAGCACCTTTTGCTGTCCTCCGCAACTCTGCAATTGCAAGGGCCCCGCCTCTGTGAGAGACGGGGCCCTTTGTTTTACTCAGCCGCAGGGAACTTCTGGTCCAAAATGGTAACAGAGCTCACCTGATTCGGGTCGATGATATCGGCCAGGCGGTAGATCACCCGCCCCTGGTCAAACATCCCCTCGGCAGGGTGGCTGATCTGGCAGAAATACCGGGCCGCCATGGTCACCTGGCTGCCGTCCGCCATGGTCAGCACTGCGTTAGTCAGCTCCTCGTCCCCCATGACTGCCATCAGGCCATCCACCGTGTCCCCGTCAAAGGGCTGCCCCCGGAAGGGGAGACCAGACACGTCGTACAGGAAGGAGATGGGCGAGACATACAGCTGCTTCACCGGCAGCTCATACCCGGCGACGTTCAGAGGCTGCTCCGTGGTCAGGGTCCGGCCCGGGTCCTCCTCCGGAATGGTCAGCTTCACCGTCCAGCTCTCCTCCCGGAAGTCCGCCAGAGTGTGGAACTCCCAGTCGTTCTCCTCCTCCAGGCCCCACCAGCCCAGCTTCTCCGGAGTGAGCTTCAGTTTGATCCCCAGCAGGTCGCCGCTGGCCACCTCCAGGTGGACGTGCAGCAGCATGGAGATGCGCCCGTGGGCCAGGTCGCTGCTCTCCGGCAGGTATTCCCCGCCGATGCCGCCGCCCCAACCCTGGTTGGTCAGGTCCCGGTTGGTGGGCAGCGTCTGAAAGTCCATGCGGTAGTCCTGCTCTGTCAAGACCGTACCCTCCGGCGCAGTCAGATCCACCAGGATCTCGCCGCAGTAGCGGTCGAACAGCAGCTGCTTCACCTCCACTGTCCAGCCGTTCTTATAGGTGTGGGACTTATCCACCTGAACTATACCGTTGGAGACCAGGGTCAGGTCCTCCTGTCCAATTCCAAAGTAGTCCATCAGCCGCTGGTCCAGCCCCGCGGCCACTGCAAAGGCGGCAGTCATCATCAGGGCGGCAGCAACAAGGGCCACAAGGCCCCGCTTCATTCCTCGCTTCATGGTGTGCTCCTCTCTTTCCGTTCTGTGCAGTCTGTCCAGCATGGTCGCCTCCTGCTCCTGAGTAGGGGCGATCTGATCAAACATCCGGCGCAGGTCAAGGTCATCCATGGTATTCCACCTCCAGAACTTCTTTCAGTTTTTTTCGTCCCTGAACCAGCCAGGTGCGGACAGTAGAGGGATTCTTTCCCATGATCTCCGCCGCCTCCCGGGCGGTATAGCCCTGATAATAGCAGAGATACAGGGCCATTCGCTGGTGCTGCGGCAGGGTAAGGACCGCGTCCCACAGCTCTCCATCCTCCGGCTGTTCCCAGGTCAGCTTCTCCATTGCTTCTTCGCTCTCCCGGTGGGTGCGCCACCAGTGCTTCAGCTGATTTTTGCACTCGTTCCGGGCGGTGACGATGAGCCAGGCCTTTTCGTGCTCCGGATCACGGAATGGCTTGGGGTACTCCATCACCTTTCGGAAGACGGTCTGGGCGGCGTCCTCGGCGTCGGGTACATTTTTCATCAACATCAGACAGATCTGATAGACCATTTTGATATGCCGGTGGTAGATGGCCTCCACCTCTTCTGTGCTGCGGTTCCCCTTCACGGAAAACGCCTCCCTTCTGTCCTCTCTGTCTATTACACAATCGGAGAGGATAATTTGTTGAGGAATGAAAGAATATTATAGAGAAAGGGACAGCCTACGGCTGTCCCTTTCTCTATATTTGATTTTAATTCGGCTTACCGCCCCAACTTCATAGAAACAACGTTGTCCACCATGGCGAGGGCGTTATCCAGCATCAGCGGGTCCTTGCCGCCGCCCATGGCGGAGTCGGGCTTGCCGCCGCCGGAGCCCCCGGCGATGGCAGAGACCTGCTTGATGATGTCCCCGGCCTTGATGCCGGCCTTCACAGCCTCCTTGCCGCAGACAGCCAGGAAGGTGATCTTCCCTTCGTTCACTGCAGCCAGCACAGCCACCACCTTGGGGTCCTTATCCCGCAGGAAGTCGCCCATGGTGCGCAGGCGGGCCGCGTCGGCGTCGGGCACAGTGGCGGTAACTACCTTCAGTCCGCCGACCTCGTGGGCAGCAAACAGGATGCGCTCGGCGTTTCCGGCGGCCTCACGGCTGCGGAAGGCCTCCAAAGCCTGGTGCAGCTGCTTCATCTCGCCTACCATAGCTTCCGCCTTCTCCCGCAGGTCGCCGGGCTTTACCTTCAGAGTTGCGGCTGCCCGGAACAGCATCTCCTGGTTGCGCTCCATGGTATCCAAGGACGCCTGACCTGTGGTAGCCTCGATACGGCGCACGCCGGAGGCCACAGAGAACTCGCTGGTGATGTGGAACACGCCCACCTTGGCGGTGTTGTCCAGATGGGTACCGCCGCAGAACTCCACGGAGAAGCCGTGACCCATGTCTACCACGCGGACCACGTCGCCGTACTTCTCACCGAACAGAGCCACGGCGCCCTTCTCCTTGGCCATCTCAATGGGCAGTTCCTCAGTGACCACGTCGTAGCCCTCCAGAACAGCCTCATTCACCAGGGCGGACACCTTTCCCAGCTCCTCGGCGGACAGGGCGGAGAAGTGGGTGAAGTCGAAGCGCAGATGGTCAGGCTCCACCAGAGAGCCGGCCTGGTGTACATGATCGCCCAGCACCTTCCGCAGCACCGCATCCAGCAGGTGGGTAGCGGTATGGGCGCGCATGATGGCGCGGCGGCGCTTCACATCAATGGCGGCGGTAACAGTGTCGCCCAGCTTCAGGATGCCGCCGGACACCTTGCCGTAGTGCATATACTTGCCGCCCTTGTTCTTCTGCACGTCGGTGACGGTGAACACGGTGCCGCCGCAGGTCAGGGTGCCGTGGTCGGCCACCTGGCCGCCCATCTCGGCGTAGAAGGGGGTCTGGTCCAGCACCACGATGCCGTCCACGCCGGGCATCAGCTCCTCGGCCTGCTCGTTTTCAACCACCAGGGCCACCACCTTGGCGCCCTCCACGGTGTTCTGGGTGTAGCCCACAAATTTGGTCTCGGGGACCTCCTTACCGAACTCTACGCCGGCCCAGCCCAGGTCGCCCAGGGCCTCACGGGCCTTGCGGGCGCGCTGGCGCTGCTCGTCCATCTGCTTATGGAACTCGGCCTGATCCAGCTTCATGCCCTGCTCCTCTACCATCTCCAGGGTCAGGTCGATGGGGAAGCCATAGGTGTCATACAGCTTAAAGGCATCGGCGCCGGAGAAGGTCTTCTCCCCCTTCTCCTTGTGGCTGGCCAGCATTTCGTTGAAGATCCGCAGACCGCCGTCGATGGTCTTGGCAAAGTTCTCCTCCTCCACCCGGATCACCTTGGTGATGTAGGCCTGACGCTCCCGCAGCTCGGGGTAATGGCCCTCGTTCTCGTGGACGACAGTGTCTACCACACTGTACAGGAAGGGCTCGTTCACGCCCAACAGCTTGCCGTGGCGGGCGGCCCGGCGGAGCAGACGGCGCAGAACATAGCCCCGGCCCTCGTTGGAGGGCAGCACGCCGTCACAGATCATAAAGGTGGCGGAACGGATATGGTCGGTGATGACCCGGAGGGAAACGTCCCGCTCCTTGGACTGGCCATAGCGGGCCCCGGTGATCTCGGTCACTTTATTGGTGATATTCATCACGGTGTCCACATCGAACAGGGAGTCCACGTTCTGACACACCACGGCCAGACGCTCCAGGCCCATGCCGGTGTCGATGTTCTTCTGCTTCAGTTCGGTATAGTGGCCCTCGCCGTCGTTGTCGAACTGGGAGAACACCACGTTCCAGACCTCCATATAGCGGTCGCATTCGCAGCCCACGGTGCAGCCGGGCTTGCCGCAGCCGTACTTCTCGCCGCGGTCGTAGTAGATCTCAGAGCAGGGACCGCAGGGACCGGAGCCATGCTCCCAGAAGTTGTCCTCTTTGCCGAACTTGAAAATGTGGTCGGCGGGAACGCCGATCTCCTCATTCCAAATCCGGAAGGCCTCTGTATCCGCAGGGGTGGTCTCATTACCGGCAAAGACGGAGGGATACAGGCGGCTGGGGTCCAGTCCCACCCACTCCGGAGAGGTCAAAAACTCCCAGGCCCAGTGAATGGCCTCGTTCTTGAAGTAATCGCCGAAGGAGAAGTTGCCCAGCATCTCAAAGTAGGTGCCGTGGCGGGCGGTGTGGCCGATATTCTCGATATCGCCGGTACGGATGCACTTCTGGCAGGTGGTCACCCGATGGCGGGGGGGCTCCTGCTCCCCGGTGAAGAATGGCTTCATGGGAGCCATACCGGAGTTGATCAGCAGCAGGCTGGCGTCATTCTGGGGGATCAGGGAAAAACTGGGCAGGCGGAGATGGCCCTTGCTCTCAAAGAAGGACAGGAACATCTCCCGCAGTTCGTTCAGGCCGTAAGGCTTAGGATCGTACATTTGACAATTACCTCCAAAATCGATTTCTTTCCATCATCTTATTTTTCAGCGTTTCTCCGCCGCATCCGGCGGCAAGCTGGGGTTTATTTCTTTGCCATGGACAGGCCGATCAGTTCCATCTCCGGATCAAAGGCAATGCGGAAGCGGACATCTTTCTTGGTATATTTGCAGTAGATCACCGCAATACCCTGCGGTTCTTCTCCGTCCGTAATCCCTGTGACCAGGGTGTTGCCGCCCTCTTTGTACTCCCCCGCTCCCTCCAGAGTCTCCTCCAGAAGCTGAGAGATGGCATCTACCGTCGTTCCGGCACGAATATCGGGGCGGAGGCGGTCATAGACGCTCTGGCAGTCGCCGGCCACCAACAGGTCCACGATCTCCTGCCCCGCAGCCAGTACCTTCTCCTCCTCCATCCCTTCGGGCAGCGCCTTTCCCTTGCATCCCGCAAGCACACAGCCGCACAACAGGGCAAGCATCAGCAGCAAAAACTTTCGCTTCATATTGTCTCCTTCTCTGTCATCAGCTGGCATACCGCGTACAGGATGGCCCGTCCGGCCAAAAACACCCGGTCTCCCTCCTTGCGGCAGTACAGCGTCCCCCCTCTTGGGGATGCCTGACGGGCGGTAAACTCTGTTTTTCCCGTCTGCGCCGCCCAATAGGGAATAATGTGGCAGTGACCGGACCCGCACACCGGGTCCTCGTCCATGCCCACCTTAGGGCCAAAGGTACGGGAAACGCAGTCGTAGCCCGTGTCTCCGCCCGGAGCGGTGACCTGCATCAGCGCCCCCTTCAGGCCCCGGAGCTTGTCCAGGTCGGGGTGCATCTCCTCGATGACCTTAGGGTCATCAAAGACGCACAGCAGATCCCTGGCCCGCCAGACCTCTCTGGGGCGCGCCCCCAGCGCATCCGCAATGGCATCCGTGACCTCCAGCTGTTTTAGTGTATAGGCAGGAAAATCCAGCTCATACAGCTCCCCGCGGCGGCGCACAGTCAACGGACCGCTCAGGGTTTGAAAGGTGACCGTCTCTGTGCCGGGCTCTATAAACCGGCATACCGCATCCGCCGCAGCCAACGTGGCGTGTCCGCACAGGTCCACCTCGTTCTTCTGGCTGAACCAGCGCAAATGCCAGCCGTCATCTTCTTTCACCGCAAAAGAGGTCTCTGCCAGGTTGTTTTCCCGGGTGATCGCCATCATCTCGTCCAACGTGGGCCAGCGCTCCGGAAAGCAGATGGCTGCGGGGTTGCCCTCATACAGTCGGTCCGCAAAAGCTTCGATGATATATTGCTTCATGTCTTCCCTCCTTCCCAGAAAAAACCGCCCCTGCCGAAACGGTCAGGGGCGGAATAATCCACGGTACCACCCTGATTATCCCCCACAGGGGCATCTCAGTCATCCGATAACGGGGATGGGACGTTCCGCTCGTCGCGGACTGTTCAGGAGTGGCGCGGAACCGTGACCTGCCGAGGGCTCTCACCGTCCCCTCTCGCTTCTGGCTGCACACGTTCCTTAGCTCCGTCAATACATTTACCGTGTTATTTTATCACATTTTTTCCCCTTGTCAACCAATTTTCATTTGCTTTTTTCCGGGGGATGCTTTATAATGATTCAAGTTTGATTTTTCATATGCGGGTATGGCGGAATTGGCAGACGTGCAGGATTTAGGTGATGTCACCTCAGTGTAGGTTTTCGCCCCTTCATTCGCCGTGCTCATTCTTTGGTAAAAGCAGGTCCATCCTGTTTTATAGATGCGGATCAAGCGTTATGCTCCGCCTCGGGCATCCCCTCCCCGAGTAAAAGTAGAGGGCAATAAAATAGCGACAGGAAGCCCTGCCGCTCATATTTGCGGGCGTGGTGGAATTGGTAGACTCGACGGATTTAGGTTCCGTTACCTCAGTGGTGTGCGGGTTCGAGTCCCGCCGCCCGCACCAAGAAAATCTCCCCCGGGAAACCGGGGGAGATTTTCTTATAAACATTCCTTCAATTTATCGCTTCCACAGATAACGTTTTTCCAAGCCGCTTCACCTGTTAGTTTTCCAACAAAGAGGCGGTCGTTGGTATCCATTTTCTGTTTAAGCGCATCCCTCACTTGGACACAGCTATCTTCGGTCTTGATAAGCCACGTGGACTCTGTTACATGCGCCCATGCTTCATAACTCTTAATGGCATTGTACAATGCGTCATAATCTCTGCCAGGCTGTCGCAGGTCGTACTCGATAATTATAGAAGACATCTCTGTTGCCCTCCTTAGTTCAGCGTGTACTCACGCCAAGGAATAACCTGCATCGGCACCTTCGCGAGAAAGTTGACGATGTCGCGTCGCCCAGAGTAAGTAGGAACTCCCCTTGCGTTCTGCGCCATCAGGATGATAGGTACTGGCCCAAATGCACGCACACCGAAGGTTCGCATGGAGTCTGCCTCAGACGGACTGTTCAACACATGCGGCTTAACAACGATGATGCCAAATGTCACGCCCTGCTCTTTAACGAGCGCTCCCTGAAACTTCATCGGCCACCTCCACTGTGCTTGGTCTTGTCGACCAGTGTAAAGGTAGTAGCTCCCGTAGCGACTGGAGGCACACGCTTCCCCGCAACCAGGGTAACCTCTGTTTTCTTTCCTGCTGGACGATACTGTCCAGAGACGGGAGCAACCCCGCCAGTTTTAACTTTCGTAGCCATTTCTCAGGCTCCTTTCACGGTTTAGTTTGAAAGGAGCAGCGCCTGTTTTTTCCTTTCCGTCAACGAATTTCCTATTGCACCCTAACCCAAACTGTGATACGATGTTGTTGCCATACGACAAGGCATCACGAGTGCTTTCGTCAACACAGGGGGGCACCGGGGTTTTCGGTGCCCTTTTTTCATTGCCCTTTCATCCTATAAGATAACAGATGTCTCAGTCTGTGTCAAGCGTTGTTTCGCTATTTTTCCCGTTTTTTGCAAAAATGTTTGTTAACTATTTGCAGTGCGACCAAAACTCCGGCCGTTAGCGCCACCTTTTGCAAAAAACGCCCACTACAGATCTTGATGCTGTAGTGGGCGTTCATGTGATTGGTCATCTTTGCACTACGCAAAGCGCGGAACTTCCCCAAAGGCGCGGCGCAAATATTTTTCTGCTATGTTATCGGTAGTACGCGTTCCCGGATAATCACTAATGCGTTTCATAGTGCTCCGGCCGTAACTATCTTTGTTGATGACCCATACTTGATCTCTTCGTACATTATTTTCCGCCAAACCAGTACTGTGAGTGGTACAAATAAGTTGAGCATTTAGGGGGTTCATTTCAGGCGACATGAATAATCCCAAAATGCGCTGCACAATAGTAGGATGCAATCCGTTTTCCAATTCGTCAATGACAATCGGGCAACCAGTTTCAAGTGCTTCAAACAGGAGCGGAAGGATACTAAGCATTTTTATGGTACCGCTTGATTCATATTTTAAGAACGGTAGCAGTATCTGATCCACTTTATCATTGTCTTTGTATACAGCGTGTGTTGATTGGACATCTACTCGAACATTTTTGATGATAAGTTCTCTGCCTTCCAAATCATCTATTGCCATTGGAACTTTTCGTGTATCAACCTTTTCTTCGGTAAACTCTACAGATAGATCATCCATGGTTGGTTCCGCAATGCGCAAAATTCTTAAGCAACGTTGCCGTATGTCTTCCGTAAAGTTTTCTTGAGTTATATTACGTAACCCATTTAAATTAGCCATGTTAACTACAGCAATATTACTAATTGCAGAGACAAGTTTTGAGGCAAGCGGGTTATTAAGAAATGCTGCCATAGACAAGCAAAGGGCTCGGTCTTTAACAACGGAAATGTTTGTTTCAAAAGAAGCTAATTCGGATTTTAGTTCAATACTACTGTATTCCGGAGATGTTCTTAAAAGAATCGTTTCTGTGCGTTTCTTTTTCTTTGTGAGCTTTTCAGACATTATTAGCCCCTGATGAACAGAGAACGAGTAGTTGTAAGCAATTCCATCCATTACAATTTCAATTGCATATTCTGTTGGATTATCTTTTCCGCTTACATCAAAAAGGAAATGCTTATCCATTTCGCTTGTGCTTAATTTAACTGGCTGTAACTCCAATAACTGAGGATTATTTGATGCGAGCAAAGGAGAAAGGTTAATTAAATTTTGGATTTGAATTATTGCTTTGCAAAAATTAGATTTTCCAGATCCGTTTGCCCCAAAAATATATGAGATTCGATTAAATGTATCGTCTCCATTTGAAAAAGTGTTTTCCAAAAACTCTTTTTTTGACCGGTCAGTAACAGTAGTAAATCTAACCTCATCCGCAAATGGGCCAAAATTCTTGACTCCAAGTGATTTCAATATGATGTTAGTCATACTACATCCCTACCTTTCGCAAGAATTATACTATAGCACTTTCTGTTTGTCAATTCTTGCTCTCGTTTTTTACAACATTTTTGTAAATATCAAGTTTATCTATATTTCTGCTGATTTTTCGAAAAATATACAATTAAAAAGTCGTTTTAGGACTTTTATTTTGACAGTTTCTGCATTACTATTTCATCAATTTCCAACTCCAGTTTCTGTATGTTCTCCTGTAACGACAAAATGTGGGCGTCGAGGATTGGTTTCCTCAACGCCCACATTTTTTGCATCTGCGCCAGTTTCTTCAGTTCCTCCGCACGACTTTCACGAGCTGCAGAAACGAGCTCCCACACCCTTGCGTCCAAAGTTTCCTCGTGGATGCGATGGGAGGAACAATAGGCTTTTCCATTCCGATGATACCCACGGCACACATATTCCACACGGCACTTGCCATTCCAGCAACGGATCATAGGAATGAACGTATTACCACATTCCTGGCAGGTCAGCAGTCCCGTATAGCGGTGCTTGGCCTGATTGCCGTTTGCAGGGCGGGTCTGCTGTTTGAGTAAGCGCTGCACCTGCTCCCATTCCTGTTTTCCGATGATTACGGGAAAGAATCCCTCATGACGATACCAGTCGGCTTTGTCTATATGCTTGGCCTTACCGTTGTTGTATTCTCTGCGGTGGTTGTTCAGCACGCCGGTGTACGCCTCCTCCACCAGAATGTTTTTCACACTGGCGTATGTCCATAGGAACTGACCGTCACGGGTTTTGTGCGTATGCCGGACCTCTCTGCCGCACCGTTCAGCTCGGATCTGCGCCGGTGTCTTTCGCCCCGCAGCATTAAGCCGCCGGGCAATCTCTTTCTGCCCACACCCCTGCAAGTACAGAGAATAGATGAGCCGCACCGTGACCGCCGCCTCTGCGTCTATCTTGATCTGCCCCGTATTTTTGTCTTTCCAGTAGCCGAAGGGAGGCGTGATCACGATGCCGTCTTTCTGTTTCTGTCGGTATCCCGCCCGGATCTTTTTGCCAATATCCTTTGCATAGTAATCGTTCATCAGGCCGCGGACACCGATGATCAAGTCGTCTTCGTCGCGGAATGTATCAACGCCCTCCGTGGCAGAGATCACTCGCACCTGGTGTTCCCGCAGATAATCGATGAACAATGCAGTCTGGGTTCTATGGCGGCCAAGCCGGGATAGGTCTTTTACGATGACAGCGTCAGTTTTATCAGCGTCCACAGCCGCCATGAGCTCGTCCAGCCCACGGCGGTCAAAACTCATGCCGCTTATGTTGTCATCGAAGGACTGTCCTACGATGGCGTACCCGTGCTGCTCGGCAAACGCCTGACAGATCTCCCGCTGATTCCGCAGGGAGTTCATCTCACGGTCATCATCGTTAGAAAGCCGCGCATAGAGCGTGGTGCCCTGCTTCACACCCATGCCCCAGACGGCTTCGCCCTTCGCCACCGTGACGGCCAGCCACAGCGCCAGCCATGACTTTCCCACCTTGGGTGAGCCGGCGAGGATGTGCAGGCCCTGAGAGAGCAACGTATCCACC
>Ga0129311_1000868_pt1 | contig 24044 bp, 22 predicted proteins | sample Go1ome_FD_94435 | JGI IMG/M metagenome (GOLD analysis project Ga0129311, IMG submission 94435) | Western lowland gorrila individual fecal microbial communities from Wisconsin, USA - Go1022B metagenome | ecosystem: Host-associated > Mammals > Digestive system > Large intestine > Fecal | place... | reverse complement strand
TTTGCAGGTGTAAATGGCTTGGCCGATAGTTCCGTTTTCAGGATTGACCAGGCGGAACAGACTCAACCCTCCGTATGTGGCAATATAGCCGGCGTCACTGCCCGCTCTGAACGGAATCAATGATTCGGCTGCGATATCCTCCATTATATGGAAGCCCTCTTTGTCCAGCATGACCGCAGTCCAGTTGCCATCACCCTTGTTTGCAGAAAGAAGATATGAAGTGGATTCTTCCGTTCCGATGGACACTCCTGGATAGTTTCCGAAACATTCAGGCTTCAGGCCATCTGGCATGGCAAATGTCGGCTGCACAGGTCCAGGAGCGTACGACTTTGTCATATAGTCGGCTCCGATTTGAATCGGCAATGTCTGCAAGGCGCAGATTCCATCATGACATACAACAGCCACGGCGGCATTTGACGGAGTCAGGAATAATGCCATGACATCAATAGCGAGAGTCTTGACATCGCCGGTGAAGAAATCGACACATACGGCTGTCCGGTGCTCATCCTTCCCAGAGATGCCACAAAGCCCATATGATCGCGGGACATTGATGACTGAATGGAGATTCTCAGGCAGTGCAATCTCAAGGGATTTCTGGCAGGCATTGTTCATGTCAAGCATGAATCCGTCAATTTTGCAGGACACATGGCTGACGCCATAGAGCCTCAATTCCTTCGGTGACTGTCCGTCCGTGATTCTCAATAATCCGATTCTCTGCAGCTTTCCCTCACGCATTACGCTGACTTCCACATCCGCTGCCGGATACCTATATGGAAGGACGGCGGTCATGCCGACTGGCGTCACATCTTGTTTCTTTGCATAGATACCGGACACCTTGCCTACAGGAATAGTTGCGTCATCGGTCTCCCAAGTAAATGCTAGCATGACATTGTCCGTCTGTTGGCAGCCTATGCCATGAATATGAAAGGCATCGCCAGGCGAAAGTGTCTGCCCAGCCTCCTCAAGTCTTGCGTCCTGTATGAAAGCGACCTTATCTACAGGCTTGAATGCTTCTCTGTTGCAGGAACAGGCTGCCGTCATCACGGTAAGCCAAACAGCAAGTGTCTTACGTAACTCCATTACAAATTATATTAGAAAGTTAATATACGTCCATTCAGTCCTTGATTGCGATATGGCCGCTCAGCCAATCCTCCTGTTATTCATCCTTTTTCAACTTGAACGTGATGTTGACTTCCCACCCGTAGCCCTCGGCGATCTCAACGAGTTCCACATGAAGGAACCCATGGAAGTTTTGTTATTCATCGTTCAAATCCCTTTACAGGCGCAAATATATAAGTAATTATCCTAATATATTATAATAATTATCTTAATTAACTTAACTACGCGAAATAATCAGTTCAAGTTACCTCAGCCAAGAGCCGACTCCTTTTCATCCGCGAAGGAGTAATACCTGCCTTCCGCGAAAATGATATGGTCGACCAGACTGATGCTGAACGTGTCGAGTGCGGACTTCAGCTTGGTGGTCTCCTTGATGTCAGCCGTACTCGGGCTAGGACTTCCGCTCGGATGGTTATGTGCCAGGATCACTCCGGTTGCTCCGGCGATAATCGCCGCCTTCGAGATCCTTGCGGCGTCTATCGGGCAAGTCCTGACTGTCCCGGTGGAAATGCGGATGCTTGAAAGTACATTGTTTGCGCTGTTGAGCAGCAGCACCCAGCACTCTTCATGGTCGAGGAACTTCAGATGGGGCGCAAGAACACCTGCAGCATCCTTGGAAGACTGTACCGTGGTCGGATTATCCAATGACGATTCGCAGAACTCCTGGCAGAACTCCCTCAGTGCGGAGACCTTGTAGGATACTTGAGGTTCCATCAGCTCCTCGCTAGACAGCTTGAGCAGTTCCATGACGGAGAAGTCCCTGGAAACTTCAATTCCAAGGACTTTGAGGCTTTCTTTCTTCATGGCATCAGAAGTTTTCAGTATTGAATGACATGAGGGGATATGTGCAGAATCCGCTTGAGGCAAGCACGCCGGCATGTGTCGCCAGGCCTTGTCCGACAAGCCACTTGTCAATGCCTTCGATGTTGTTGGTGTCAACAAAAGCCAGGCGGCTGCCGTCCTGCATGGGAGAGCAGAGATTGACGGTCATCACAGCATACTCGTCACCGGACTCGACCTCGTCCATGATGACGGCAAGTGTCCCGTTTGTCCTGTAGGATTCCTTCTTGAGGCTGACCTTGACGCCCCGGAAGTCATAGATTTTTCTTTCCATCTTGAAAATACTTTTGAGATTGTTGTGCCCTCCGGAACTTCCGGATTCGCTTGGCAAGGCATTCGGGCGTTCCTGACGGAAAGAACGGTTCGGGAACGACGGAGGAGTTGCCGAGGCCGCACCCGGATAGGGCTTGCCCCCGGCAAGGTCTTTCAAGTGAGGGGAACGCCGTAAATTCGCCAACGCGAAACCGGGAAAGGGACGGCCGGGACACAAAAATCCCCGGCAGGCACTGGACCTGACGGGGGAAATGAGAAAAATGTATACGGAACCATCAATCCGTATCTGTCTGTCTTGGTTTGGGAAAAGTTTTCACTCTTACATAGAGTTAGTACGCATTTTCATATCATCGAATTTATTGTATTTAAGTAATATGTTTGAGTAATTCCATCAAACATTTACTCTCGAAAGTGAAACTTTTGCAAAGAAAAGCATACTATGCAAATAAATTTGTAACTTCGAAGCCAACAGCTCGTTAAAAATTAGCCGAGCCTAAGCGGCTCTGGCATTAAATATAATTAGTTCTTTGAAAGTTTTGTCAATTAATGCCGTGTCCGGTCGTATGCCGAACACGCAAATAAATCTTTCAAGCGTATAGGCATTGTGTATCATGGATTTGCATGAGGATTGATTCCATAGTCATAATCAGAAGGGGTAATATACTTCTAATTTACTAAAGTTCAATAACTTATACAATACTTTTCTTGTATATTTACTGCATTTGTCGCATCCCGAAACACAGAATCCTTACTGTTTGGAGATCATCTATTGACAATATTTCAATGAACTTTCATATGGTTTGAGCTGGCTTTAGCCTGCTCGATTGTTAAATCTTAAAAATATCGGTAAAATTTACCGAAGTATTGTGAAGTAGAAAAGCGATATGGCATACTTTTTTGCCATGAGCATATAAATATAAAACGTTTCATGCTAATTACATAAGTTACCTCCTCAAAAATTATGATGCACATTGTTACAAATTATCACCTGAAACCTTTATCCCCTCACATAAGACACACTGCATTCGTTCGAAAACTGCTGTTCTTTTTGGTGAATATATGCGTTTTTTGTAACCTCTCAGCTCAAACTCTTCCGCTTTCAGGAACCATTTTGGATGAAAAAGAAGAATGCATACCTGGAGTATATCTGATAGCAGTTAATCCTAAAACATCCGAAGTGCTTGCAACCACAACCTCAAGTACTGATGGTAAATATGTTCTTCCTACTATACCCTTGCCATTCATACTCAATGCCACCCATATCGGTTACACGAGTTTGAATATTCCTATTAATAATAAAACCGACATGGAAACAGCACGAGTTCTCCGTATGCAAGTGGCTATAGAGCAACTACAAGAAGTTGTCGTAACGGCTGAACCACCTCATATCGAGCGTGAAATAGGTAAATTCATCATACGCAACATTGCTGCTTCCCCATTTGCAACGGGAAGTAATACATATAACTTTCTGCGCTTTATGCCGATGATAGACATTAATTCTGAAGGAGGTATTTCGATTCTGGGAAAAAACGATGCGAACATTCATATCAACGGCCGTAGTGTAGGAGACAACCAAATGGCAGAACAAATGCTAAAAGGTATTCCTGCCAATGAAATCGCCCGCATAGAAATTATTCCTGTAACAGGAAGCACTCAATCGGCAGAAAATCGCAACGGCATCATAAATGTCGTACTCAAGAAAAAACCGGACGAAGGTCTCCGTGTATTTGCCACAATAGAAGACCGTCAAGGCTACTACAACAGTCCAAGCGGTATAGTATTTATGAACTATGCGGGAAAGAGAGTCGATTTGACAGCAGGTATAACGACCTCATACAACCAATTAAGACAAGAATCCAATCATTCATACAATTACCTCCAGACTGGACTTTCAACACAATCAGACTTTCGCGAGCGGACTAGAACTCTCAACGCAGGTGGGTATATCAATCTGAATTACAACATCAGTGACCACCATAAACTAGGAGCACAGATTAGTCTGGGTGGACTTGATTACCGTAAGAACTCATCATCAACCAGTACTTACGGACGGATAAACAGTGATGTAGTTGATTCAATCTATACAGCAGATGTCATCACGAAAAGTCCTGCCCCTAATCTGACATGGGGAGCAAACCTCAATTATGTCTTCAAAACGGACAATGAAGGCTCTCGCTTAAACATTGACCTTGATTTTAAAAACAATTCCAACAAACGCAACATCAACAACACATATCGTAAAGATTACTTAGCCTCATCTGTTATAACAGACGATTTTTCCCAGCGACCATCGGTAGGTACAATAGTATATGGGGGACGTGCTGAATATGAACATTGCTTCAACTCTGACAATACGCTTCAAGTTGGACTAAGCGGATATCGCGGAACGGTAGATAATGATTTTTTCTATGGGTTGCGTTCTGGGGACGATTATGTGAGCGATGCCGGACGCACCAACCGATTTATTTATAAAGATTATAATCTTGCCGGATATATCAACTACCAACGGGTATGGTCTGAAACACTTGAGACTGAAATAGGACTCAGAGCCGAAAAATACCACGCAAAAGGTTCACAGAAAACTACTTCTGAAACCGTTACTCGAAACGAATTTGACATTTTCCCGACGCTATCCATACTCTATATGCCATCTGACGACCACGAACTCTCGTTGGATTTTACCAGCTCTATTATGCGTCCCTATTATGGACAACTAAACCCATTCATCACCTACACCTCGCCCTCCACTTACATCCAGAATAACCCTAATCTCAAATCGAGCAAAGGCTACGAATTGATGTTCAGCTATACTCTGTTTGATGACTATATGCTGACAGCGGATCACCTTTATGACAAGGATTTGTGGACGGACTTCGTTTTGCCAATAGCTGATATGACCCGTACATATACGGATAACTATGGAAACGGCCACGCATTGGATATTTCACTGTTTATATTCCAAAGCCTGTTCAAGAACTATTGGAATTTTTCAGTTGAAGCAGCATTCGGTTATGTATCCACTCGTGGTGCGGTGAGTAATAGAAAAATAGACTTCAATGATTTTAGCTATGGAGTTACCGTAAAAAGTAATCTTGCATTATCAAAAAAAATACAATTGGTATCTTGACCTTAAATATCAGTATTCAAGCAAAAGACGAGCTGCAGCCTTTGATATCGGAGCCACACACGATTTGGAAATATATATACTGAAACAGTTCCGCCGAGCCTCTCTTTCAGCAGGAGTATATAATATTCTGAAATCGAACACAACTGTTACCAATACCTTTTCGGATTATCGGTTTTCAATCACTAACAAACGGTACATTACCGGCGTAGTCACTTTTTCCTACACATTCGGTAACCAGCGTGCACGCCGCGTAGAAAAAAGACAGAACAGCAATATTGAAAAACGGATGCAATAAACAAATCTTAGCGGTACCCGAAAAGCTCATAGCGTAGGGATAATTAAAACTCAAACACCCTGACTCAAAATCAGAAAATGCGGGATTTCGTAAAATCCTTAGAAAACAATCAATTCAGTAAGGAACAAGAGGCTATGCTGCTTGTCGGGAAGGCCGACACTCTACAGGCTGGAAGCAACGGCAAGTGTGAAAACAGGTCCTCTTCGTGTGATCGCTTGTCCTTCGGTTTCTTGGCAGCCCAGCTTATGAAGGCGTTCCACCTGGGATGCTGAGGACTTAATTCAGGCAATCCTTTCGGCGGCTCCGGCAATGTAGGAGCACAGGCAGATACTGTCACCTCCTTCTCGGATGGTTTTGTCGCTGTTGCAGTCTGACCAGAGTACTTGGTTTCGTTGCGCCCGCGGTAGATGTCCGCCCCGAAGCCGAGAGCCTTGCATGCCACTCCCAGGGCGTCCGTATAAGACTTTTTGTAGGCCTCGTCATCTACGGAGAGACCCTCGGCAGTCATCAGCACCAGACGGTTGCCTCCGGTTCCGCGTATCGGCTTGCTCCATTTGCCTGTCTTCGAGTCCTTGAGATAGAGATTGAGGTCAGTGAACACGCAGATCTCCCCGTTCTGGAGGGAGACCTTCTCCTGACGTGTGACTTCCGTATACCAGCCTTCTCCCGCCTGGCCGAAGAGCCTGGTGAGCTGCTCTATTCTCCACATGGGGGCAATCTCTGTAAGGCGCTTTCCCCAAGGCGACTCGAACGGCTTCTGCGCGTCTTCCGGGACGCTCTGCACCTGCTTGAAGATATGCAGGTTGTCCGCATTTTTCAGTTCCATATTGCAGTTAATTTTAAGTTGTACTTTTCTGCCTCAGGCATTGTTTTTCCTTTCCCTTGACGGGCTGCCTGTGATGCTTTGGAAGGACACGGACGGAAGAAAAAGGCAAGGGCGGCTCAGGGAAACCGATGCCTGCAGGGTGTCTGTTTCCGGAACGAAGGAACTGTCCCTTGCCGCCGGACGGACGCGTCCAAACTTTGCGGAACAGGAGGACTGACAAGGGAACAAGGACAAAAAAATCCTCTTAATCGACAAAATTACCCTAAAAACAGCCTCTTATCCGACAAAATTGCTTATTTTTGTTATCAACAACATTGTTATTGGAAAAATTTACGGAACATGATCAATATTCACGAGATAATCATGGCGACTTCCGATAAAACGGAGACAGCAAAGAAGACCAATTTGATAAAGAATGGCAAACTTAGAAAAATAGCGCCTAAGGTTTATACTACAAATATGGATGAAGATCCTAAAATAATAGTGAAAAGGAATCTATTCTATATACTTGGTCAATTGTATCCAAATGCGGTGATAAGCCATAGATCAGCATTCGAGTTCAAGCCCACAGAAAATGGAGATATATATTTGACATATAAATACTCTAAGATTGTTTCTTTGCCTGGGATTAAGGTTCATCTGATTGAAGGACCTGCCGGAACCGAATATGACAGACCTTTCATTGGAAATCTGTTTGTGGCAAGCAATGAAAGACGCATTCTTGAAAATCTCCAAAAAGGTCGTGCCAGAAATGGCAGTGATTCAAAGTGCCTACCTCGTGAGGTCATTGAAAACAGCCTTGAAAAGATGCTTCAAGTAAATGGCGAAGCCGGAATCAATGAGTTCAGAGACAAGGCGCGATCCACATCGATACTGCTGGGAATGACGGAAGAGTTCGAAACCTTGAATGGAATAATCGGCGCCTTGCTGTCCACTAAGCCATCTGCTATTCTCACGTCAGACAACGCGATAGCCCGTGCGGCTGGGCTTCCTTACGATGGTGACAGGGTGAAGTTGTTCGAAGTCCTGTTTGAAGCTTTACACAATGAGATATTCCCGATTATTGATGAACCGAATCAGACAAATTCTGAATTCAGGAACTTCGCTTTCTTCGAAAGTTACTTCTCTAACTATATTGAGGGCACTGAATTCGAAATCGAGGAAGCCAGAGCAATAATTGATACAGGTCAGCCAATGCCGGCAAGAAATGCAGATTCTCATGACGTGTTGGGCACATTTCAGATTGTATCTAGCCGACGTGAAATGCGACGTACTCCACGCTCTGCAGAGGAATTAATAGAGATACTGCAGGAAAGACATCGAATCATGATGGCCGCTAGGCCTGATCGTGATCCAGGAATGTTCAAGATGAAGAACAATCATGCTGGAGATACGCATTTCGTGGACTATGGGCTTGTGCGTGGCACCCTAACGAAAGGATATGAATATTACCGGACTCTTGAATCTCCTTTCTCAAGAGCTCTTTTCATGCTCTTTATGGTAAGTGAGGTTCATCCTTTCAATGACGGTAACGGACGCATATCGCGTATCATGATGAATGCTGAGATGGTCAGTGCTGATCAGTCTAAGATTATCATACCTACCGTATTCCGCGAAGACTATCTTAATTCTTTAAGACGGCTGACAAGACGCTGTGACCCGTCCGTGTTTATCAGAGCCATGTCCAGAGCACGCGAGTTCAGCGCTAATCTTATAGGTGATAATTTCATCGCAACAAAGACTTATCTTGAAAAATGCAACGCATTTAAGGAAGGTGAAGACTATATACTTCGCTTTTAGTCTTAATCGACAAAATTACCCTAAAAATAGACCTCTTATCCGACAAAATTGCTCATTTTTGTTATCAACAACATTGTTATTGGAAAAAATCAAGGAGTATATTTTTTAGTTTAGACCACATAGTCCCTGTCCAGTTCCACAAGGGTATCAACCCTGAAGCAGCGCCAGTCCCGGCGCTCAAGGTCGAAATACGAGAAGGTCCCGTTGAACGCAGGCTTGCGCTTTGACGGGGCTTTCTCTTTATTCTCATGACGTTCAATAATGTCCGATGCTCTCGTGCCGTATGCGTCACGATGTTCTCCATTAACTTTGGTGAATACGAAGTGACACATTCCATCTATCATTATGTTTTTCATTTCTTCAATGTCGGAATAGATTTCAGCTGCCGCCTGAAGAGGCTTGCTGTCAGCGAGATATTTAGCAATCTTATTCAGTTCTTCATCGTTATCCTTTGTGTATCTATAGCTTAATCTTTTCATTTTCATTGTCTTTTTGAGTTGTCCATAATTGCTTTCTTGATCATCTTTCCCAGTTCGGGAGCCAGTCTCGACATGTCAGTCATGCTGACATGGTAGTCATACATCGCCGAAGGGTCGTACTCGAAGGCGATGCCGATGCTCACGAAGGAGAACCCGTCTCTGGAGAGTTCCTTAACCGCCTTCCTGACATTCTCCGCAGGCTCGCATGGGGCGCCGTCTGAAACAATGAAGAAGAGGCACTTCTCCCGTGTCCGTGCCCTTACCCTTGATGCGGCCTCACGGATGGCCTTCGAGTCGATGTTGCTCCAATCCGCATCAATGCTGCCGAGGACATGCTTGTCCTTCGGTGCCTTTCCTTCCCTGTAGGCATTGAGCTTGACGAACTGGCCGTTTTCCGTCGTGTGGCCGTAGATATACAGGTACACGTTCCTTATGCCGGATATGGCCTCATTCAGGAGCACTGCCGTATCCCTTGCAGCCTCGATTTTCTCGCCGGCCATCGAGCCGCTCTCGTCCACTAGGACGCACACGGCCATCCGGTCAGCCCTGACCGTCCGCTCCTGACGGTAGATGTTCTCGACGCCCTGGACCGCCTCGGCCAACTTGCAGGTATCCAAACGCCCGCTCCGCAGCCCGCGCAGGTCAAGGACCTTCTCCAATGCCTTCTCAACTTCAGAATCCAAAGGACTGCCGGCCTTTCCGCCCTGCTGCGGATTGTGCTCAGACTTGTTCTCCTTCTCGAAGAAAGCCTTTATCAGTTCGTATATGCGTTCGGCGGCATCCAGCACGTCCCGGCAGGACTTCGGGAATGGAAGGACAGCCTCCCGGACATCGTAAAGGGTGTCGGCGAACTCACGGGCGTCGTCCATGTCAAGCGCCTTGGGATAGCGCACCATTGCCAGTATGGAGTTCATGAGCCTGGCCGGACGGCTCAGTCCGATGCTTCCGGAACGGCTCCGCATCCTGGCAGAATGCCTGTCAAAGTAGTAGTACTTGGCGCATCCGAGGAAACCTGCCAGTCCAGGACGCTCTTCTCCGGTAAGCATCTCTATACGCTCGTCCTCGATGATGTTGAAGAGGTCAGCCACCACACGGTTTCCGGACCGGGACATCATGTTGAAGTCAGTATAAAGCAGATGACTGCCTTCATGGGCTGCAAGCCCCGTGAAGATGTCTATCTTCTGCGCGGCTGACAAGTCCGGGTTGTCGAACATGTCGGTAGCGACGCTCACGACGCGGCCGTCAGTGCATGAGACATTGGGAGTAAGCGCGATCCTGACCCTGAACGGAGTGTTCATCGCAACGATCATGTCCCTTGCGTGACCGTATGCCATCCTGTGAAGGTCTGCGCTGTCCTTCGGTGAAAGCATCGCGGCGGAGTATACCGCACCTGACGCAGATGCGTCCTCCTGTCCGAGCCTTCCGTATGTTCTGGCGCTGGTGAAATTCCGCCCGGTCCTCTGGAGGAGGTCCTTCTCCAGAACTTCGATTTTCTGCTCGGTTGTCATACCTGCTCCTCCTCATCTGTCTCTTCGCGGTTCACGTCGTGGAAATCCTTCGCAAGTTCAATGGTGTCCCTGATGATCTGCGCACCAAGAATCAGTATGCAGCCTCCGAAGAAGAAGGCATAGAGTGCCCAGTAGGCGATGTCTGATAAAAGTTCCATAATAGATAAAAGATTATTGGGCTTCCCTTGTCGGGGAATCCTGACGCTGCCGCATGGACGGGACAGAGGCAAGGGTGGCGTCGGAACTGATGCGCCAGTGTCCGTTCCGACGTATGAAAGGCGAAGCCGGCCCTTGCGGACAGGGACCGGCCATAACTTTGCGGAAAGGATTACCGATATGGGAAGGAATAAAAGGAGTCCATCCAGTCAAATCAATTGCGCGGAGAAGATGTTTTTCCGTCAAGGTAATCCTGAAGTCACGGATTCGATGAGTGGTGCTACAGGAGGCTTTCAATTAAACAATGAAAAAATTATCAGCAATATACAAGACTCACCAGATCTCGTCATTGCTGTATATATCCGTTAATATATACTCATTCGAGGAAATAGTTTGTCAAACCAGGTGACACCGGTCTATCTATGAGACAGCTGCGCTAGAATATCGGTTGGCAGCCGATGAGATGAGGGAGAATATGGACCGGTTCTGGGAAGATGATGACGGGGAGAGGATGCGCAAGGCTAGTAACGCTTACGATGACAGCATCCTCACTCTTGCAGATGCAATACGCTTCGCCCTGGAATACGACCGGTAAAAAATATATATAATCAATGACTTCAAGCTCCGGTAGGGGTTGTGGCCGTGGCCACGGCCACAACCCCTACCTTTATTGACATAAAACAAAAAAACAGCCAAAAATGCCGAACCGCCTTTTCTGAAAACTGCTGAAATCAACTTTTCTGAAAATCGCTGAAGAAAAACTTGCTTTTTACATAATCAAGATATACCTTTATTCAGCAGAAGACACGGATGTTAATATACATTCTATCCACATTTTTTATAATTAATCATTAAACGAGAAACCATGATGATAAAGCACATTTGTTCGCTAGTTGCCTTTTTTATGATGCCGCTTTGCGTTGAAGCGCAGAATGCCAAGCATTTCAAGTATCAAGGCGAGATTAATACTTCTTATTCATTCTGTATTGATGAGGAATTAAATAACCTTAATTTGGAAGTTATCAATGGTGTGCGTTTTTCCCGTTATTTATACGCTGGCGTTGGTCTGGGAGCAACAGCGGATTTCTCCGATGAAGCTATACTTTTCCCAGTTTTTATTGACCTCAAAGGATACATGCCTGTAACAAGTAAGATGGATTTAATTGCGGGTGTTGATGTCGGCACAAAACTGGATTACACTTATGACATGTCTGGTGGTTTTTTATTTAGACCTGAGTTTGGTTTAAATTTCCCAATGAAGCGCAGGGTAGGATTGAAATTGACGTTGCTATACGAATTATATAGTTGGAAGACTACTATTCTAAACACCGAAGTTAAATACAAAACGAATGAGATCGGACTTAAGTTGGGTGTTTCTTTCTAACAATAACGATCATAAAATCACACTGCCAGCCTAAAGATGTTCTCAAACCTACGATATGTGTTCAATAATCCACGAACATCGGCTTGCCCTAGCATTAAGGCAGTAATGATGCTCCACCTCTAATCGAAACAAATAATCAAAAACATTTATAATTAGGAACAAAATCACTCAAGTTTTAGCAATTCTATCACTTGCATTTTACTCGGTCTCATGTGTCAAGTCTCCTCTACCGGCTTATGATACTCACAATTCAGATAATATATTTTTGTCCGATATGAGTTTTTATATCGTTAGCTATCTGATGAATAATATATTCTTTGCTTTGAATCATCTATTTTACGTTTAGTGCTAAATTTAATATCCTGTCAAAGTTAATCAAATAATCATTAGCATAGACTGTAACAATCTTGTCAGGCACAATGCCTTTTGCGTGGTGCGGCTTCCCGTCCATGCAACGTATTCGCATGCCCGTCATTGTGAATGGAAACAATGGAAGATTGAATAGTGTCATATCACCAGTTGTTCCTGCTGTTGTTTGACCAATGATTTCTCCCAGACCATACTGACGGACTATCATTAAAATTGTCTCTCCCCAACTTACAGTACTGGCATCACATAAAAAAGTGACAGGCAAGTCAATGTGAGGTGATTTTGCTGTAAGAGTCTCAGCTCCGGTGCGCCACGTTATATTTTTCTGGAAAGGGAAACAATTAATCGGGACTTCAGTCGAGGGAGCCTTGACATCAGAAACAATTAGATGTGCAAGTACATCTTCAAATTGAAGCGAAGGCAGGCCGCGCAAGTCAAAACAAAGTCCTTTGACGTCCGGAGCCAACTCTGATAAAACTCTTTTTTCATTTACATCGGACGATGCAGCATCAATATAGAGAATGCCGTTATCATATTTTTGAACTGATGGCTTTGTTTGTTACGAAAACGAAGGTTCTTCTGGAAGCCTTGCATAGAGAGTATCCAACCGAGTATCTCCAGAATGGCCACTACTTTCAACGATAAACGGTGTGTTGTATTCTGAAGCACAGAAAAGTTTCTCCGCGGCAATCTGGTCGCGATGCGCATCTGTTGCGGCATTGGTAATCATCCTGCAATTATGCATATGTGCAGAAGCTGGCTGAGAATTAATGCTGTTGCACACACGCCAAGTTTCATCCACGTCATTTCTTTTCCGTATAAGCAATGTGTCGTTCACTAGTTTAGTTTCAACAGCTGCATAAAATTCTGGCAGATATGTCGATTGCATTCCGGAAATAACCATATTGTTACGCACAAAAAGATGTCCGTCCTTTATCGGATTAAAAAATCGGCAAATACAATTATACCATTCAAGAACCGATTCAAAAGAATTTACGGTCTTTATCTGGACAGCCTCTTGCATATAGTTCTTCAGATGACAATCCCAATCAAGCTCATCCTCTTCATAATAAGGGTAGAAATGACGAACAATATTCCACCGTACAGTCAGGTCGGCAACCCTGACAGCTTTATCTGACAGCAACCCGAAAATTACGCTGCGTCTTTTCGGCAAAGATTTATCCTCACTTTTATGACCATCCCAATATTTCCTAGCATCTTTAAGTAAACGCTCGGTTGCCTTGCTGTCAAACATTTCCTTCTGCAAAGAATGCTGGATATTCAGATATTTATCTTCGGACACCTCGTAGCTGTAATATTGCCCGTCAACAGGTACGATGGCAGAATTTGAAGAGTCATTGGAAACAGAAAGTTTCTTGTAATATGGTCTAAATATGGTCTATATTTGGCAAGTCCAGGTGAAAGCACTTTTGCAAGAAAAGGAATGTCTAATTCTCCGGAACCGCTGTAATAATAATAGTTGAAAGAACTGTTATTGTAGAAGGCAGCGCCTTCTTTACTGGTATCCGGAACAACCGAGAAAAACAATGAGGGGGCAAGAGGTTTGAATACCGCCTCCAGCGATTGTGTCTCGGCTCTATTTGCGAGCAGCGCGCAGACTTTCGTCCAATCGCTCTCGGACCATTTCTGAGTATATGGATTCGGAGAAAAATACCGGACGATACCGTACACGCGAGCGAATTCGATATAATGGGATACATCCGCAGCCATCACATTGCTAATGGATGCATATATGCAAATAGACAGCAAGATTAGATTCTTTTTCATTACATATTGTTTCACGATACTTATTTTCTACTTGTTAACATTCTATTTATGTGTCTGTAATAGCAAAATTCAATAAAATTCTCTATAGTAATGAATATCTATCACTATAGGCATATCATGGTGGCTAATACACCAGGTAAGTTAAATATAATATGTGCTACAACACATGCAAAAAAACCAATGTTCACTCGTATATATGTTATTACGCATCCACCAAGAAACGGCCATACTGATAAACATAAGGCGTACGGAAATAACTCTATACTTAACTCTGTAAAGGCTGTCAAATGTAACAAGCCGAATAAAAGTGCATTTATCCAAATAAACCTCACAAAATATTTAGAGATGAATATTTCCCACATGTCGCTACCAGTAAAACGATATAGTGATATTGCTGTTAATACTCCAAATCCTAATAATAGAAATATAAGAAGAAAATCTTTCTGTATAAAATACCAAACTATGATGGCGGGTAGGAGACCTACCCATAGGAAGAAAATTTTCCGTTTGGAAGAAAGCCCTAATCGAAATATCAAATCTTCACATAGGGGAGCCGTGACAAGAACTGATAGCAGAAAATGCAAGTTGTCATTACCCTTTTTTAGGTATGTAGGATCTCCCCCAAAATTTGTCATTGTCTCAGGATCTAATCCTATGCAATTGTATATGAACACGCAGAAAGTTAGTAGCATACTAAAAATAATTATACTACAAAGATAAAACAATGAAGCATATCCGATTATCCATAATTTTGAATGATAAAGATAATCCTCTGTTCTATTAAGAATGAATTTTGGGGGTTTCATTTTTTTTGAGGTTAATATAATATATTTCTTATATAACTACAACTTTAAGAGAGATAAAGGTTCTGCATCATGGCAGAAGAGCCAAAAGCCTCTTCAAATACGGACTGGAGTATATCGCACAGTGCCTCCTGAACCACATGAACCGTTATCGGATCGATATTTTTATTGTCATATACTTAGGTTTTAAAATAACATTTTATATATTTGCAACAGAAACTGATAACTGAACATACAGTGCATATCATTTCATATGGTGTTTGAAGATAGTACTAAATATGAATAAATATATCGGATTCATCCTTTGTCTAGCAACTTCCATTTCCTGCAGTAACAGGACTAATATAAGTTCTTTTGAATTCAAAGACTTAGAGAAAGCTCCCGTGCTATCATTGGCAGATGTCCTTGAGCCTATAAGATTCATTCCTCTTAAAACAAGGGAAACTTATAATCTTTCAAATATTCTTAAGGTATGTATGTCGGAAGATTCCTTTTATATTCTGACAGTCAATCCTTTTGGAGTATTCCGTTTCTCATTTGACGGGTCGTTGATTTCTACAATATCAGTTGAGGGGCGAGCTGAGGGCGAATATCTGATTCCGACCGACATCGCTTACAGCAGGAAAGACAATGTCTTGTACATTGCGGACATTGCCAAGGGCATCATGAAATTTTCAAGTGATGGTGCATATCTTTCAACTGTCTCTTCAACAACGAACTATAAAAACAGGCAATTCGTAATTTCCGATTCAGGAACAATAATAGAGAATGTATTGAATGTAACTGGGCGTGAACAGGATGCCATAGTAGAGCTAAGCCAGGAAGGCGACACGCTTAACTATGTTCCGAACAAATTCATGTTTGACTGCGTGACTCCTGTTGCCATTCCATACCATCATTCTCTTCGAAAGTATGCCGATGAGGTGTTATATAATCCGGCATGCTGCGACACAATATACTCCTACCATTCTGGACAGCTGACTCCAAAATATTCATTCTCTTTTCCTCACCATGTCACAAAGGAAGATTTGAGGGATTTTTACAGCAATATCTCTGACACACAGTTTTTAATGGAATATGCTGAAGATGGCAAGAACCTCTATCTCAGCATCTTTGATGGAAGTTGGGCTTACAAGCACTATGTCCTGAGAAAGTCTGATGGGAATATTTTCACGGGGGATTTCAGACTGTCTGATAGTTTTAATACAGAGTTCAGCCCGAGATGGCAGAGTGAAGGATGGCTGATTGATGTTTTTGACCCTTCAACTATAAACTACGCCTACTCAAAGGACATCACTGAAGATGCTCGCCAGAAAGCTTACTCATACCTGCACTCTGTCGGCGTTGAAGGCATCACGATGGATTCTGACCCTATCATTATGCTTACAAGAGCGAAATAGTACTGGCTTACGTACTTTAAGCTAGCAAGTCATAATAAGGCGATGTAAAATGGTCCTCATTTAAAGTACATAGTTCCGAAATAGTATTAAAAATAAACGAAAATTATTTTGAAAAAATTTATTCTAATCAGAACAAAGCATGGAAATACATACTATTATAATGTTCCCATGTAGGTAGTGACTCATCGAGTGTGTCCGGAGCCGGTCCCTCGGACTCTTTAGATGTGCAAATATAATCAGTTTTCTTTTGGTTCGTCATCTTCGGCAACGGCCGAAGCGGAGCGAGCCATTTCAGCGAGCTCGCGCAGCTTCGGATCGTAGCAGCCGGAGATCGTATATTCCGGCTGCGGTGCCGCCTTCTCTGGCGGAAACAGCGTTTCATCCAGATCAATTCTAGACACCTGCCGCAGGTACGATTTCTTATCCATGGCCGTCTTTCCCATCAGCAGAAGGACAGATTCTTCGTTAGGCATCGCACCCCGCACCCTGGTGACCCGTCGGAAGTCCTTCTGGAGCCTCTCTATCCAGTTTGTCGTGTAGATTATGGCCTGGATGCGATGGTCATAGTTCAGGTATGTGAAGTACAGCTTGCAGGAGCAGTCGTCACGCCTGCGTTTGATTGCCCTGTAATAACTGCCCCATTTGTCGCAGAATGACTGCCACTCCGTCCAGGCATTCTCAACGGTGTGGTTCCTGTCACCGGTCCGGAACACCTGCTTGAGATTCTCCGCCACCTCACGCTTGTCCCCGATGCGTACATCGCTGATAATATTGCGCTTGAGATGCGTCGTGCAGCGCTGCAGTGGCGTTTTGGGGAAGACCTCGGCAATCACGTCCTCCAAGCCTATCAGACCGTCGGCGCATATCAGCCCAAGCCTCTCGACGCCTCTCTCGTATATGTCATTGAGCATCTCGCCCCAGCCGTGAGCACTCTCCGTGGGCTTGTTGTAGATGCCTATCACCTCCCTCGTCTTGTCCGCCTTCACGGCCAGCAGGACATAGAACACTTCCGTATCGACGCTGCGCTTGCGGTGAATCTTGATATGCACGCAGTCAATGAACAGGACTGGATAGTATTCTTCCAGACTGCGGTTCAGTCACTCCTGGACATCCTTTTTCAAGTACTGTTAGTCAAAGACTCATCAAACCTCTTGATCTGGATACCGCACCACGGTATATGAAGTACATCCCGACGTGGGCATAATTTAACATGCTGGTAACTTGATTTAGCTTGCGACATCAAGCGTCTTCGGCAACAGTTTGGCATAGGTCTTTTCTGTGGCGATTACGTATGAATGACCAAGGAGATTGCCGAGAACACCATTCTGGGAGCGCGTCTTGGATATATGTTGCATTTGCTCTTTCCATTAGCTTATGCTTAATAACGTCATCAAAGCTGACTCTGACTCGGATAGCGCAACAATAGTGTGTCCCGATTCCGAACAATTGTAAACGAGTGATTTGTTCCTTGCACGGTTTCATCAAAATAGGATCGTGGAAGATCAAACAAACGGTGACCATCTACATCAAGAATCATATCACCCTCTTTCACTCCGAAATCTTGCCAAAATGATCCTTCTTTCACGAAATCGACTACGGCGTGCCCTTCTTTGCTCCTAAAAGCACGAAAACGAAATTCTGTGCCCCCAGTCTGCCTACTTTGATCCTCTTGTAACGAGATATGTGCAATGGGAATCAGTTCGATACGATTTCCAGCAGGATAGAGTCGCAGATTAAACGACTTTAAAAAGTCCATTCCTGCCACAATCATTTCATGCTCTCCTGAAATACGCCATTGTCGTGATAATTCGCGGTGTTCAATCCATATTTTTCGGCCCAATAATCCATATTCATGCAATAGATAAAGAGTTGGGGTAACACCGTTTTTGGAAGGACAAACGTATTTCTGGGTTGCTTCGTCACTTAGTACCGAACGCATCGTACTGTCGGGTTCGGCATACAGATAAACAAGTGATTCAGGACTTCCTGTATCCAATACCAAATCTGCTTGTGGGTGCACATAAGTGTTCAGATGACGGAACCTAAACGGGAATTCTCTAATAACGAACTGGTTTTCAACGAGATCCAATCGTAAAGAGACGCCTTGACAGGGGAAAATGGTGTAATCATATACAGAGAGAAGTTTATTCTCGCAGTCTATCTCCCACATGCGAGTCTCATCATTTGGAATGGAGAAAATTCCATCGGCAGCAAGGAAGTTCAGAGCCCGTCCATCTACGATTCTACATTCAGAATAGCAGACCCTGCTATTTCCAATTAAAAGCGAGACAGTACCCTTCAAAGTCATGTATGGGATGTCACGCTCGAAATTCCATCCCGACTTCAGAGACTCGGTCGGGCAGAACCGATTGATTAAACCATTTTTTTTCGCAAAGTTCTTGTCCAAAATAAGCATCCCGGCACATCCTGTGTCAAAAATCAATCTACAAGGATATACGGAGTCCAACTTCGTTTCAATTACAGGATGACCAAGCATGTCGTACTCGAATCTCTCCGTTGCAGATTCAAGATTAAAGAGGCCGTTTCCCGACCATATTCTAAACGGATAATCAAGTCTCTCCGTTACAGGCTCAAATATACATACGGGAACGTGCGACTGCGTCCCTCCTTCTTGATTAATGCAACCGGAGACAAGTAAGAGAATGAAAAAAAGGAGTCTTTGATACATGATGGTCAATAACTTACGTCTATCATAAGGGCAGAATCCGCTGTTTTTCAACAGAATTCTTATTTCCTGTCCAATTGGCATGTCCATTGTCTTCAATGGAGGAACCACCAACATTTCGATAATAGCAAGAACAGTTGCAGACATTTCCCCCTTTGGTGTGAGCCATTTCGGCTTTTGAAAGACTCGCCGATTCGATATGATTTATCTTTATCGATTTCATAATAATTGTTCTTTAGTTTTGCTTCTTAGCGTATGACAATTTTCTTAAAAGTAAGTAGATAATTTATTTATTGTCAGGTAATTGTATTTGCAAAAAAAACTTAAAGATTCGTAAATTTAAGGTGATTAACTCCCACATTAACACCATGTTACGAAGTCCTAAGGACCACTACAAAAGTAGTGATTTATTCTCAATGTTGAGAGAGTATTTTGAAAAAGCTATGAATTTGGTAAGGATAAAGGCAATGAGCATGATGATATGCGTTCTATGCAAAGTGCAGCGGATCGCATATACGAAACTTGCAGCGGCATTCGATAATGAAGCCGGGGCGGGTTCATCATTGAGCAGAATCCAGAGACTCATTGCCGAGTGTGTTATCAATACAGATCTCATAGTCAAACTCATTCTAAAGTTCATACATGTAAAAGGAACTTATTCTCTGTTTCTTGACAGGACAAACTGGAAGTTCAGCGACACGAACATCAACATACTCACTTGAGATGTACAAGCAGAGATGGCAGAAGAGCCAAAAGCCTCTTCAAATACGGACTGGAGCATATCGCACAGTGCCTCCTGAACCACATGAACCGTTATCGGATCGATATTTTCAAATTTTTGTCATATATTTAGGTTTTGAAATAACGTTTTATATATTTGCAACAGAAACTGATAACTGCACATACAGTGCATATCATTTCATATGGTGAATTGACACAACTATAGAACGTGTTGTTTTTATATTGAATATTTGCTTTCAATATATTTTTGTTAAATTTAAAACAAACGCACGATTTATGTATGGATAACTCAAGATGGGCAAGATCGTTGGTAACATATTGCTGTTCATAATCCTTATACATAGTGTATCTTGTGTGAACAATCAGCCTGAGGTATCTACTACACTTCCGGCAAATGTATTTATTACTGATAATTCGCATATTGCCATATCTGTCCTGATAGATTCTTTAAATTTTAATTTTTTGTTTGATACCGGGGCCAGTGGCAAATTGATTGTCTCGGATACTGTTGCATCATTATTGGGGATAACAGATTCATTGAGTGTCAATTCAAAAATGGGATACGGATTTTCTCCGACACCCCCATTGAAAGTAAAAGAGGTGACAAAATCACCTCTTGATGTGACCATTGGAGGTATGCTCTTAAGCTATGAAGAAATCATCATTGACAACAATTCGACAGCTGCCTTGAATGCTGACGGTATAATATCAATTCCTAAAGGAGATTGTCACATATGGCATTTAGATTTCGACAGAATGAGATTGGAACTTTCTGATTCGTTATCAGCGTCACAGACAGCAGAATATGAAGATGGGACTTTCGATTTGTATGAGCATAGAGGAAATTATTTCGTGAAGGATATTCCGTTGGCGTTTGTCTCCGGACATTCTGGAAATACATATCATTACATCGAAGACTATATGATTGACACTGGAAGTCCATACGAGATTGTATTGATGGGAAAAGGCGGACACAAAGGGAACTATGAACAGCTGATTGCCTACCTCGCTGACAATTCACTCAATTTTGAATATCTAATGCGCACAGGAAGTGAGGTGATCCATAATAAAATGTACTATATCGCCGAAAGCGGAATGGCCTGTGATACTGTGCAGATAATAAACCAAAACAAGTCACAATCTGGCTTTTCCATGAATATTTTGGGTGTTGGTTTTATGTACCGGTACAATCTTATTCTCGATTTGCACTCTAAAAAACTGCAGTTAAAGAAAAGGAACTGTTCAAACGATTTCAATGAGACAGTTCTGTCTATCTGTGGATCTAATATGGATACGTATGCAACTGCCGCGCACACAAATATTGTAACGAGCATCAATCATAACTCCTTATTATATAAAGCCGGTATACGTAGATTTGATGAGATTGCAGGTGTAACCAGCGGGTCGATGGAAGGTAATACCTCGAAAATATTTAAAATGGCGGAAAAAGGCGACACCCTGTACTTTTCAATTGTCCGGAACGGCCATAAACTGAACATCCCTATTGTCAAGTAGCTTATTTCAATATTGCATTACACCCCAAGGTTGGATCTTATCTTGAGCATGACTGTGACCGGGCGCAGGAGGTAATTGTAGTGGTAATTGGTGATCTCTGACCATTGACGTTGGTTGTAAAAGTTGTTGTCCAGCAAGTTGCGTCATTCGAGGATATACTCAAATTTCCAAAAGAACTCGATGTCCTTTTTTTCTCCGAATCGCTCTATTCCAAGTCGCATCAAACTGTCTTTATATTCATAGAAATATCTACTGGCATATGAATCCGTGAATTGATTGTCACCTAGGTGTGTCACGATATCATAATTGCGCAGACCCGCTTTGTAGGTTGGCATATCGCGACCGACATCAATGGCAACTGCTGCCGAGTCGTTTTTGAAAGGTATCATAATTATGCCGGAATAAGATGCACCATGGTTCTGAACATATTCATAAAAATCCTCCTCTACAGTGTTTTTTTTCAAATATGCCTTACGTTCATTTAAATCAAAGATGATGTTGAACTTTGATAATAATCCCAAACCTGCAACAACTTCATCAAATCCATAATCTGATGTTACTATAGAGACTATAAGCGTATCTTTGACTATTCCGGAATCTGTAATATGATATGTTTTAGTGGAAGTGATTTCTTCATAATGAAGAATCGAATTATCTTCAAAAAATGATTTTTCCTCCTTGTAGTTTTCTGGATTTCCTATCATTGCCAGAGAAATACCATATGTCCCCGTATCTACTAGTACATTAAAACATTGTGACAAAGTGACATCATTATTTCCACGAAAAACAAAAGGAAAACCTTTAAGACATAAATAGACATCATTGTAATAGACATCTGTTGTCAGGTCAAAGTTTTCAGCGCATATACGTTCTTTATATCCGTCTTTTATATCAAGACGGCAATTCTCAAAATCGAAATACCATATATGAGTGTCCGAATCCGGAATATTAATAATTACGTCAACACCATATTCTTTTTGCAAATCTGCCACAAAAAACTTATCATATCTAATGGTATCTCCAGCGAAACAAACATCAATACTATCGTGAAACAGTTTCCATCTGACTTTTCTTTTTGAGTATGAATAAAACACATCTTCTACTGTCATGCCACCAGAAAGACGTATTGAGTCAAGTTTCGGGAACTTTGACGCTATTCTTTTATCAACCACCAATCCGGGACAACCTGTGTCAAGCAAAGCATTTAAGAAAATACTGTCAATCTCAGCATTCAACTGAATATGTGTCACTCCACTATTTTTGTCGTATCGATAAGAAAAATTAGCATGCAATTCCGTTCCAGTTTTTATATCCGGTCTAGAATTACATGAGCATATTAACGCTATTGATAATATTACCCCAATAATTTTCATAAAAAATACTCAAGTTTTGCAAATGAATATTTCATGAAATAAAAAGAGCTAAAGTATCTGATAATTTACCGATTGTCAGCATATTGTAAAAGCAAAACAACAAAATAGCAGTGCACTTTAGCCATGAACAAAAATAGACAAATAATTGGTGAACTGCAAGTATACCTATGTACAATTGGACAGGTTGATCATTCTGTTTCCGTTCTTTTCAATAAAGAATGCAAGTCTTTATGCCAATAACGGTCTCGGGCAATTGTTCAGTTGCAAGAAGGATACTTTCTATCGCTTCATGAACAATGGCCGAACATTGACGGCTCGATACAAGCAGAAGCGGGGAAAAACGTGACATTAATCCAGGATTCACAAAGAAGCAAAAAACAGCACAATACACCCCGCCGCGCAATAAGGATGAAAGGGTCAATGTCAGAAAAAGCGGCCCATTGTAATAATGCTCCGCCTTAACTATTTGATTATTAAGCAATTGGCTACTAATACTCCTCCTCGTTAAAGAGAAGGATAAACCTCATTTTTCTATGGGCATGAAATCGTACTAGTCGTATGTTATGGAAGTGTCTCTATTTCTTCAGTTTGTCCACCAGAATATCCACGGTGGTACATGGATTGTGTGAGGCATAATCAGTTCCGGAATAAGCCAGTCTAAGATTTTGTGCCCTCAATACTGCATTTTCTTGACTTCCGTATTTCCGGAGGATGTCATACATCACATCTCCTCCCTTCTTATATGTAAACTCCGGAACATATCGCCTTATCTCCCTTTCGAGGATGTCAATGTACTGTCGACGACTCACCGACGTTCTCAGGTCAATGAAATGCAAGCAGAACCAAAGCTCGAAGGATTCATTAGACCAGGCACATTGAAAACCGGCCTTCTCGGCAAGCTGTATCGCTTCATTGAAATCCTCATTGTCATCCTTGTCGAATACCAGCCATTTATAGTCGAAGGTGTTCAAATCTCGAATCCTAAGCGCTTCCTCAAGCAACTTTTTCGTGCTTCGGTCAGCGCCGACAACCTGCACCCGCGAGCGTCTGCTCGTAAAGTGGCGAAAATATTCAGGTTCAGTCTTAGTTCCCTCGCTTACTATCAGAAAGCTATAAAAAAGTTCTCGGGTCCCCTCATTACGACGTGACTTTATTCCTGCGTGTCTTGAAGATAGTTCTTCACGCTGTTTCTTTGTCAGATGTTTTGCCATAGCCGAGTTCTCCTACAAATATGGAATCGCTCCATACCGCCCATTGATATAGTCCTTTTCATAACTGCGGTCGTTGCGGACCTTTACGCCGGAAGCATCTTTGAACTCGACAAGCGAGTATAGGTCTGTGGATGCCGTCTCATCCTTTTCGGTAAACCATATCTGATCACGACGAAGAAACTTGTTGTCAAGAAGATTGGTGTCATGAGTCGTGAATATAAGTTGCGAACCCATCGGATTGGTTTCTTTGCTATTGAAAAGGGATATGAGCATTCTGGTAATCATGGGGTGCATACTGCTGCCGAACTCATCGATCACAAGCACGCGGCGGCTGGACAGGGCCTTCACGAA
>Ga0129311_1000867_pt1 | contig 24047 bp, 20 predicted proteins | sample Go1ome_FD_94435 | JGI IMG/M metagenome (GOLD analysis project Ga0129311, IMG submission 94435) | Western lowland gorrila individual fecal microbial communities from Wisconsin, USA - Go1022B metagenome | ecosystem: Host-associated > Mammals > Digestive system > Large intestine > Fecal | place... | reverse complement strand
TAACGCTCTATGGAAAGGATACGGCAAAGGGCTGTCTTTCCGAGCCGGTGGAGGTAACCATCTGCATTGATAAGAGCGCGCCGACCTGGGCGGATAAGGATGGCGTGGCGGATGGTTATGGTATCCAGATTAAGGAAAACTGGTTCCGGTCGCTTTTGAACACCATCAGCTTTGGCTACCTTTATAATGATGCAACACTGGATATTAAGATACAGGCAAATGATAAGAAAGCTGATGTGGATGAGGTCAGCGGCATTTCCAAGTATTGCTATTATGTTGAGAAGGTTTCAGATACGGCGTTGGCATCAGTAAAGACAAAGGATGAACTGGATGCGTTGGCAGCAGACGGTAAATTTTGTGAAGCAGCCGCAGGAACAGGCACTATTCTTCCATCATCAGACGGCGCAACCATTTCGGGCAGCCTGAGCAGCGAAGGAAATTACGTGGTCTATGCCTATGCAGTGGATGGTGCGGGAAATCAGAGTGATTATATCTGTACCGATGGCATTCTGGTGGATACACAGGCTCCTGTAGTAAAAATAGCTGACCCGAAAAAAGAAGACGGTACCCTGAAGGATACAGAGGCGATACTCAAGGTTAATTTAAGCGAGGATGCAACGCTGATGTGGTTCTTTGTATCCGAAGGAGTATTTGACGGGGTTACTGACTACACCTACGACGACTGCAAAAGAGATATTGAAAGTTATATGAAAGGTGAGCCAAAGTACCCACAGTTCGCTGTCGAAAACGATGGAAAATGGGCGCCCCGCAATGGGTGGAATTTTAAACCGGACGAAAATCTTTATTGTGGACAATGGGAAGTTCGTACGGAGGGACTTAAGTATAGTAATGCTAACCAAAACTTTGTTGCGAGTTGGACACCTGCAATCTTCAAAACGACAGGAACAAAAGGTGATAATAAAATTGAAATAGGTGATTTTGGAAAGCCGGACGTTTATTTTCCATTGTATCCAAGTAAGAAAACTGCAGTCTGGATAGCAGCCATTGACAAGGCAGGCAATATAACGGCATTAACGGAGCCTGCTATTGAATTTACCACTGCAAAGCCGACTCCGTATGTAAAGACTGCACCGGTTCTTTCCGGTACTTATGGTAATACGGTATCTGCCATGTTTGAAAAGGCAGATATGACAAAGGCAGTTGTGACAGCAGGACTAAACAGTGACACGAAGGTTGAGGGTACATGGACTCTGGCAGCTGAGGATGCAGATAAGCTTCCAACAGTCGGCACAAGTGAGAAATACTCGCTTGTCTTTACACCGACAGGAAGTGATGCAGATACTTATGATTCTGTGACCTGTGAAGTGACACCGGAAGTTTCCAAGAAGCAGATTACCGTAGTGATTGCTGATAAAGAAAAATTCTGTGGAGAGACAAACCCTGCACTTACATGGAGTCTTGCCTCAGGTGATGCCTACCCGGACAATGTTTTGGTAGCAGATGATACCGAAGAAGCACTTGTCATCAGCTTATCAACTACTGCGAAAGACAATTCAGATGTTGGAACCTATGCAATTACAGGCTCATCAGATAGTGCCAATTATGAAGTATCCTTTATTGGAAAAGGTTCAGATGGCAAGAGTGGTATTCTTACAGTAAAACAGGCAGCTAATAGCTTTACTACAGAACTTAGCTGTTCTGATTATACTTATGCGAAGGATGAGACACCAATACCAAATGCAACAGCAAAATTCGGTACAGTAACTTATAAGTATGCAACAGCAGCTTCAGATGGTACTGCATATACGGCACCTTCAGACGAATCTGCATATACAGATGCCATACCTGTAAATGCAGGAAGCTATGCCGTAAAGGCTTATGTTGCAGAGACAGATAACTATGCAGGACTTGCAAGTGATCCGGTCGTATTTAAAATTAACAAAGCAGCTTCACCGAACATTGGTGATGAGGAAAAGAGTTATTCGTATGTAGCCGGTTCAGATGACAAGGCAATTAGTGTGGATATTGCAGGAAAGCTCCCGACAGATAGGGGAACTACAGCATACGCATTAACAAATACGTATAACGAGCAGCTTTTGAGTGATGTAGCAGTAGATCAAGACGGAAAACTGACCTATAAAGTGAAAGAGGCAGATGAATCTCAGGTTGGAGCTACAGCTACAATCACAGTGACAGCTTCTATGCTAAATTACGAAGATGCTGTATATACTATGACAATCAAGATTACGGATAAGAAGCTTGTTACATTAAAGAGCGGAAATACGGTATCTGTAAATGGAAGCAATGCACTTACATATGGAGACAAGATTTCTAAGCTTAGCTTTAGCAGTGTTACCTTTGTGGAAGCAGATACAGACACCGAAGTAAAGGGAACGCTCGAATGGGCTGATCCGGATTGCATACCGACTGTAGGAATGACACAGGCAGGCTGGGTATTCAAGCCTGATGACAGCAAACATTACGAGGAACTTACCGGAACAGCGGCTATTGCAGTAGCCAGGGCAACACCAACAGTTGTAACAGTACCAAACGTTGCAGAGCGTGAATACAATCCTGCTGTTGCGCTTATCGGTTCTGATATGACAGGCGGAAGTGTGACAGGGGCAGATGGCAATGAACTTGCAGGAACATGGAGCTTTGTAAAAACGGATTGCATTCCGACTGTAAACAACAAGGGCTATCAGGCAGTATTTACGCCTAATGACACAAACAACTACAATACAGTAACTAGAACAATAACTGTTAAAGTAACTAGAGCAACACCGGTAATTGCAGAAAATCCTACAGCAACCGCCCTTACATACGGGCAGACACTTTCAGACAGTACCCTGACAGGCGGCAAAGTAACATACAAAACAGCCGATGGAACAGAGGTAGCAGGAACATTTGCATGGAAGAATAGCAGTATCAAGCCTACAGTAGCAGACAGCCAAAAGACAGAGTATGATGTAACATTTACACCATCCGATAAGGATAATTATAATGCTGGTGATACGAAAATCAGTCTTACGGTCAACAAGGCAGCGAAAGCTCCAAACATGCCGGAAGCTGCGATGGCACCGGCACACAGCACAAAGAAGGTTGGCGATATTATACTTCCGGAAGGCTGGAGCTGGCAGGAGGCAGATAAGGACACGGCACTTGCAGATGGTGTGGCAGTGACAGCGAATGCATTTTATACAGGAGCTGACAAGGGCAACTATGAGACAGAAAGTGTAAGCATTACGATTACAAGGAGTGAATGTGATCACATACATACAGAAAAACGGAATCAGCGGGAAGCGACCTGCAAAGAGGAGGGCTATACCGGAGATACCTATTGTACAGGCTGTGATAAGCTTCTGGAAACCGGAGAAGAGCTGGCGGCACTCGGTCATGACTATCTGGCAAGCGTGACAAAGCAGCCGACGACAACAGAGGAAGGCATCAGAACCTATACCTGTACAAGATGTGGGCATTCCTATACAGAAAGCATTGCAAAGCTTACGAGTCCATCGCCACAGCCAAAGGGCACCAATCTGAAGGATGACACAGGTGCAGCCTACAAGGTAACAAGTGCAAATGGCAAAACACCGGCAGTGCAGTATCTGGCACCAAAGAGCGGCACCAAAGGAACGGTGACAGTTCCTTCGGAGGTCACGATCGATGGCGTAACCTACAAAGTAACCTCTATCGCAGGCAATGCTTTTAAGGGCACTAAAAAGATTAAGAAGATAGTGGTCGGAAGTAACATTACTTCTATCGGAAAAAATGCTTTTGCAGGCTGCACAAGTCTGACAAGTATCACGATCGGAAAGAATGTGAAGAAGATCGGGAAGAATGCCTTTACCGACTGTAAAAAGCTAAAGTCGATCACAATTAAGACGAAGAAGCTGACAACAAAAACCGTTAAAAAGGGAGCGTTTAACGGCATCAGCAAAAAGGTTGTGGTAAAGGTGCCAAAGAGCAAATATAAGACCTACAAAAAGCTGCTCCCGGCAAAAGGTCTGAAAAAAGCGGCAAAGATCAGAAAGTAACCAACACGCTGAAAATACAGTAATTTTTCATATCAGAGACTGCTTAGGCAGCAGAAATATAAATACAGACCTGCGAATCAACCGGAGCAGGGAAGTAATTGTATTTCTGCTGCCTTTTACTGCATTTTTTACTCTAAGTATTTGCAAAAAGATTTTCGTGCTTTTTTCAATTATGATGTTATAATTTTTATAATGTATTTACGAAAATGTGATGAACAGATAGCATTATTACACACGACATTGATGGAAAACAGGTATTCATTACTGCGATAAAGGAGCGGCTATGAAAAAAACAGGAAAATCAGGGAAACGACACAATAAGCTTCTGGCACCGCTTCTGGCACTTATCGTGCTCCTGGCAGCATGCAGCTCGCAGGGCGGCGATAATGCACCGGATAGCAGGCAGAAGGAAGCTGTGCAGACGGAAGAGACATCGGCTGAGACAGCAGCAGCGGATGAAATCAGGATGGATGGACAGCTCACAGGTGATATGCTCATGCAGCCATCCGGGGATACAGAGGGAGAAGCAGCGGATCCGGACGGATATAGTCAGGAACCACTTGAAGTACATTACATAGATGTCGGACAGGGCAGCGCGACACTATTAAAGAGTGGCAGGCATGCCATGCTGATTGATACCGGTGACAGCGATCAGGGTACAAAGATACAGCTCTATCTGACAAAACAGGGCGTGGAAAATCTCGATTACCTTGTACTGACGCATCCGGATGCGGATCATATCGGCGGTGCTCCGGTCATTATTACGAAGTTTGGGATCGGACAGCTTTTTCTTTCTAATTATGAGAAGGATAATAAAACAACACAAAAAGTCAGGGACGCGATGCAGTATAAAGGTCTGACTGCATCAGACTATCAGGTTGGAGATACATTTGCACTTGGAAATGCATCTTTTACAATACTTGGACCTGCAAAAGAATATGCGGATTCCAACAATGCATCGGTTGCGCTTATGGTACAAAACGGAAATAACAGATTTCTATTTACCGGAGACTGCGAAGCAGAAGCCGAGGCGGATCTGATCGCATCCGGTGCGGATCTTAGTGCAGATGTATATCTGGCGGGACATCACGGAAGTGACACTGCATCTTCACAGGCATTTATGGATGCAGTCAGTCCTTCTTATGCGGTGGTCAGCTGCGGTGAGGGAAACAGCTATGGGCATCCGCATGCGGAAGTCCTCAACAGATTCCGCAGCATGGGCATTCAGGTATTCCGTACAGATGAGCAGGGCTCTGTGATCGCGGAAAGTGACGGAACCGGGATCACATGGAACTGCGCACCGTCCGAGACCTGGCAGGCAGGAGAGCGGACTAAAAATGCACAGACCGGGGTGGAGACACAGCCTGCAAATGAGACAGATGCTGCAGCTGCACAGGACATGCCAGCAGCCGGGCAGTCGGATGCGGTAACACTTCCTGCGCAGGAACAGAAACCGGTTGTGGCAGAAGAAACACCGCAGGCTGGCAATTATATTGGTAATCGTAATAACGGCAAGCTGCATAAGGCTTCCTGCAGTTATCTGCCGGATCCGCAGAATCAGGTTCCGTTTACAACAAGAGAAGAAGCAGTGGCAGCTGGTTATGATGACCCGTGTAAACGGTGTAATCCGTGATGAAATATGCGCCGGGATGAGAAAACCGATTGCCGCCATTCTGACGCGATACATAAATAAAAAGCAGATGTAATGCGAATGTTTGCCGTATGTTGGCGGAGAAACAGGCAAGCGATCCGGCGGAGTAAAAAATGATTCTGGAAAAGGGGAATACATCATGGAATTGAGACATATCAGGTATTTTAAGGCAGTGGCAGAGGAAAAGAATTTTACCCGTGCGGCGGAAAAACTGGCGATCGCACAGCCACCGCTTTCAAGACAGATTCAGGATCTCGAGGCAGAGCTTGGTACACAGCTTTTTATCCGTTCACCGCATAAGGTAACGCTGACAGAAGAAGGAGAACTGTTTTTGCAGTATGCATCCCAAATACTGGATCTCGTGCACCGTTCCGAGGAAGAAGTCAGGGAAAGAAAAGAAGGATTGCAGGGTACTTTATATATTGCTTCCGTAGAAGGCTGCGGACCACGTTTGTTTGCGGAATGGATTGCCGCATTCGGGCAGCAGCATCCGCACGTGCAGTACAATCTCTGGAATGGTAATACGGATGACGTGAATAACCGTGTCATGAAAGGTCTGTGTGAGATCGCGATGATCACAGCACCCTATAATAGAGAAGAATTTCAGGTACTTCCGGTTTACCGGGAGCCATGGGTGGCAATGATCCCCAAGGGACATCCATTATATACGCCGGAAAATGCTCCGGTAAAGCCGGATGATCTTCTGCCGTATCCGCTGTTGATCCCTTCCAGGGAATCCAGAAAAAGTGAGATAGATAAATGGTTTTCCAAGACCGGTCAGACTCCTGTGATCCGTGGCAGGATCGCACATATGATGAATGCGTATGAGCTGAGCCTGCACGGTGTCGGGATTTCCATTTATCCGGCTTCTATTTCCGCAATGGCAAAGAACAAGGAAGTCTGCATCCGTAAAATAGAGCATCCGGATGCTTATGCATCCTATGCTCTCATTTGGAAAAAGGATCATACGCTTACCCATGTGGCGCAGGAATTTCTTTCTTTTATCCGGGAAGGCAGTGAAAATACAGATGAAATATGATTTGCATTCGCCATACTTAAAAAGTATCATAATATGTTTATAATATGTATTTCACATTATAGAGCCTGTATGATACATTATAATCATCAAAAGGAAGTCAGGCCGGACCTCTAAAGTAACTGATCAATTCAAAATGTAGAAAGGTTATGGTGAGTGTTATGAAAAAGATTATGGGTAAAATCAATGAGTTCTTTGGTGAATATTATAAGAGTTTTGGCGAAAGAATCTGATCAAAGAGGCGTAAAATGAATCAGAGTGAAAATCAGACAGAGACTTAGAACGGGCAGTGTATCATATACATTGCCCGTTTTGTGTTATGGCGACGAGGAAAATGCATGCATTTATGCGATGCATTTGACGACCGCTGATCAGAGCGAGATTCGCAGAGCGTATCTCGTCTCTGTTGCGGGCAGAAGGATTTTCGAATGAAAAGATAGAATCCCTTCTTTATTTGGGAGAAATAAGACTTTCAAAAAATAGGGACTTGCGTACAACTGGGGGATATGCTATGATATCTCTCGGCGGCATACAGTTGTACGCCGTACAAAAACATTCGGAAGAATGGAGCGTGAAAGAAATGGAGCAGTCTACCGGCTATTTTGTGGTAAAGCAGAAAGCATTACCGGAAGTATTGTTAAAGGTCGTGGAAGCAAAGAGACTGATAGAGTCCGAACGTGCTGTTTCCGTGCAGGAAGCAACAGAACGGGTGGGGATCAGCCGCAGTTCTTTTTATAAGTATAAGGACGATATTTTCCCATTCCACGATACGGCGGCGGGCAGAACGATCACGCTGACCTTCCAAATGGATGATGAACCGGGATTGTTATCGGATGTGCTCAAGATCATCGCCACATTCGGAGCAAATATATTAACCATCCATCAGAGTATTCCGATCAACGGAGTTGCCTCTCTGACGATCAGTGTACAGGTATTGCCGACAACGGCGGATGTATCCCTGATGGTCGATGAGATGGAAAAACAAAAAGGCGTACATTACGTGAAAATCATAGCTAAGGAGTAAAGAAAATGGTAAAAGTAGCAGTATTAGGATATGGTACAGTAGGAAGCGGTATCGTTGAGGTAATCAAAACAAATCAGGATATGGTAAATAAGAAAGCCGGAGATGAGATTGATGTCAAATATATCTTGGATCTGCGTGATTTCCCGGGAGATCCTTATGAGAATCTTGTTGTACATGATGTTGAGATTATTTTAAACGATCCTGAGGTGCTTGTGATCGCAGAAGCAATGGGCGGAGTGGAACCGGCCTATACCTTTACAAAGAGAGCACTCAGTGCTGGTAAGAGCGTATGTACATCAAATAAAGAGCTTGTTGCAAAGCATGGTGCAGAACTAATCGAGTTAGCGCGTGCTAACAAATGTAACTATATGTTTGAAGCAAGTGTCGGCGGTGGTATTCCGATCATCCGTCCGTTAAATGCATCTCTGACACCGGAACGTGTAGACGGTATCACAGGTATTTTAAATGGTACAACAAACTATATCCTGACAAAGATGGAAAAGGAAGGATCAGATTTTGATACGGTACTGAAGGAAGCACAGGACAAAGGCTATGCGGAGCGCAATCCGGAAGCAGATGTGGAAGGTTATGATGCATGTCGTAAGATCGCCATTCTTTCTTCTCTGATCTATGGTAAAAATGTTAATTTTGAGCATATTTATACAGAGGGTATTACAAAGATCACTACAAATGATTTTGCATATGCAAAAAAAGCAGGCTATACGATCAAGCTGCTTGCCATGAGCAAAGAAGTGGATGGCAAATATTTTGCCATGGTAACCCCTTGCATGATCAATGACCAGAACCCGCTTTATTTTGTAAATGACGTATTTAACGGTATTCTGGTACACGGCAATACACTGGGGAATACAATGTATTATGGAGCAGGAGCAGGTAAGCTTCCGACAGCAAGCGCGGTTGTATCCGATATCATTGACTGTGTGAAACATCTTGGCAAGACAGTATTCTGTTTCTGGGATAAAGAAGAACTGCAGCTGTCCAGCATGGATGATTCCGTAAAGCGTTTCTTCGTCCGTGTGAAGGATGCTGATTTTGCAAAGGCAAAGGAAGTATTTGGTGATGTGGAAGAGATCGATGCACAGATTGCAGGAGAAAAGGGCTTCTTTACACAGGCTATGAGCGAGAAAGCATTTAAAGAAAAGAGTGCACAGGTCGGTGAGATCATCAGCCGGATCCGTGTTGAGGAGTAAGCACGGATTACATATGGTATCACACATGACAGCTCGTGTGATCCTAAGTGAAAATAAATACCGAGGAGTAGGAAAATGAAAAAAGTAGTAAAATTTGGTGGTAGTTCATTAGCAAGTGCAGAGCAGTTTGAAAAGGTCGGAAAGATCATCCGCGCAGACAAGTCAAGATGTTATGTGGTTCCGTCTGCACCGGGTAAGAGAAACAGCAAGGATACAAAAGTAACGGATATGCTGTACAATACCTATGCACTGGCAGAAAGTGATGATGCGTTTGATAAAGAACTGGATGCGATCAAAGCAAGATATCAGGAGATCATCGATGGACTGAAATTAAAGCTTTCCCTGGATAAGGAATTTGAAGTGATCCGTGAGAACTTTAAAAAGAAAGCGGGCAGTGATTATGCAGCAAGCCGTGGCGAGTTCTTAAACGGTATCATTATGGCAAATTATCTGGGTTATGAATTCATCGATGCAGCAGAAGTGATCTTCTTTGATGAAGACGGCAATTTTATGCCTGATCACACAAATGAAGTACTTTCCGCGCGTCTGTCAGAAACACCAAAGGCGGTTGTTCCGGGCTTCTACGGTGCGAAGCTGGATGGCAGTGTAAAGACCTTCTCCAGAGGTGGTTCCGATATCACAGGTTCTATCGTGGCAAAGGCTGCACATGTGGATGTATATGAAAACTGGACAGATGTTTCAGGCTTTTTGATCGCTGATCCGCGTATCATCGATAATCCGAAGGGAATTGAAACAATTACCTATCGCGAACTGAGAGAGCTTTCTTACATGGGTGCTACCGTGCTGCATGAGGATGCAATCTTCCCGGTTCGTAAGGAAGGTATCCCGATCAACATCCGTAATACAAATGCACCGAAGGACAATGGCACATGGATCGTAGAAAGCACCTGCCAGAAACCGAAATACGTGATCACAGGTATTGCAGGTAAGAAGGGCTTCTGTTCCATCAATATTGAAAAGGATCTCATGAACTCCGAGATCGGATTCGGCAGAAAGGTGCTGCAGGCATTTGAAGAAAATGAGATTTCTTTTGAACACGTACCATCCGGTATTGATACAATGACCGTATTTGTACACCAGTCAGAATTCATGGAAAAAGAGCAGCGTGTACTGGCAGCAATTCATAAGATGGCACATCCGGATTCCATTGATCTGGAGTCTGATCTGGCACTGATCGCAGTCGTAGGACGCGGTATGAGACAGACGCGCGGTACAGCCGGACGGATCTTTTCCGCACTGGCACATGCCAATGTCAATGTCAAGATGATCGATCAGGGATCTTCCGAGCTGAATATCATCATCGGCGTGAAGAATGAAGACTTTGATGCAGCGATCCGTGCGATCTACAATATCTTTGTTGAGGTTCAGTTGTAAGATAAAAATATATAAAAACAGAAACATCATATAGCCACAATCACGTTTGGCTACCTTGCGATTTATCTTGCTCGTATTTTACCCGGCTCTGGCCGAAAAAAAGCGTTTCGGTCTCGCCGCCGGGTAAACGAGCGATAAATCTCAGTCGCCTGCACTATCGATTGTTTGCTATATGATGTTTTTGTTTTATATGAAATGACTATAAAATGCCAGAATAATTTGGCAATATGGCACAAAAAGAAAGTAGGGGATTGTGCTTTCTTGATCTACCCCGTATACTGGAATTGTGTATATCACAAAACTATCTTTATATGGAGGGACTTATGAAAAGTAAAAAAGGAATCAAGAAACTTTTAATGGCTCTTGCACTTGTATTATGTGTTGCGGCATTTGTTCCGGCAACTGCAAGCGTACAGGCAGAGGCAAAAACAAAAAAAGTTACAGCAAACAAAAACTACAAAAAAGCACCGGCGCTGAAGCTTGGAATAACCTATAAGGTGACAGAAAAGGTAAACCATTCTATGGTAAAATTTACAGCTCCGAAGAATGGTACTTATAAGGTTATGATCAGCAATATTGCAACTTTTCCAAAGGTAAAAGGCAGAACAGATCATAATCTGGGTAGTCTGTATATCTGTAAACTATATTATAATGGTAAATACCCTATGTCTCAGACTGTAAAAACACAGGGTGGCAGATGCTCCTGTTTATCTACAGCAACAAAAGACAGCTACAATGATTTTTACAAAGGTCGGAAGGTAACAACAGATACGTATCTGGCAAGTAGATATGGTAAGATCAAGCTGAAAAAAGGCGAAACAATTTATATGGATTATTCCTATACCGGTAAAGGTGGAAAGTGTACTTACACAATGAAGGTTACAAAATAAGCGTTTCAATCTAAACTACACAGGCGGCGTTTCTGACTTCCCAGGCAGGAAGTTAGGAACGCCGATTTTTTATGGCATATGGTGTATGGCAAGAAAGACTAAATGCACTTGTAAGAAAATATGTGAATCTGGAATATAAGAATTGTCAATGCTTTGCAGTAATGGTATAGTTATTGCAAAGCATATTTTCTTTTCGGAGACATTCTATCTCCGTGAACCATATCTTTATGATGTTGTGTGTTATGCAGCATATCTGTTCATCTTTTAGAAAATCCATGCTTGTAACTAAATAAGAGCAGGGATTTGCGAAAGATAACAAGACGATTTGCAGAGCAGATAAGGATATAGATGAGGATGTCTGGTCTGTAAAGGGTATGGCAGTATGTCTGAAAATGTCATAGCAAAGCAACTTCCTGCGGTATACCAAAGGAGGATGCTTATGGCACAGAAAGACAAGAAAAGAAACTATCACAGCAAGGGCAACAGGGAATACAAAAGTGATGTGATTTCCATGATGCTGCAAATACCGGAGTATGCACTGGACGTTTACAATGCAATGAATGATTCGGTATATACGGATCCTACTATGATCCAGATCATGCGGCTGGAAAACGGAATCTCGTTATCGATAAGGAATGACGCTTCCTTTTTCATCAGCAATTATCTGAATCTGTATGAACACCAGTCTACATACAGTCCGAATGCACCGCTGCGTTTCCTGATCTATTTAACAAGCCTGCTCAAGAAAATGATCAGAAAGCGGGATCTGTATAGCAGAAAACGTGTGCAGATCGCAACACCGCATTTTGCAGTGTTCTATAATGGGACAGAGAAAAGACCTGAAAAAGAGGTATTAAAACTTTCAGATGCATTTATCAATCATACGGGTACACCGGAGATTGAACTGACAGTTACAATCTACAATATCAATCCAGACAATAATACGCAGCTTCTGGAAAAAAGTGAAGTGCTTCGTAGTTATATGATCTTTGTGAACCGTGTGCGAGAGAATTTAGAACATCAGAAGAAGATTGCACAGAATGCACCAGAATATGATGAGGCAGCGTATGAGGAAGATCTGGAAACTGCGATTAATGAAGCAATTGATTATTGTGTGAAGCATCATATCATGGAGGAGTTTTTCAGAGAAAATAGGAATGAGGTGACCAAGAGCATGGTACTTGATTATACATGGGAACGCCGCGAGGAATTGATCCGGGCAGAAGAGTATGAGGATGGAAAGCGTGAAGGACTTGAAATTGGCAGAGCCGAGGGCGAAAAGCTGGGAGCAGAGGCCACACAAAAGAAACTTCTGCAGACGCTGATGGAGACGCAGAAGATCACGGAGGCTGAGGCACGCAAAATGCTGAATTTATAAGATCAGGCTTCTGACCATCTGTGCCATGGCGGCAGGTGTTTCCTGCATACCGCCTTCAAGCCATTTTAAAAACACATTGTAAAGGGCGCCGGAATAAAAATAAATTTTATAGCGTCCCACATCATTATATGGCATATCGCCGATCTGTTCTTCTAACTGCCTGTCGAAAATATCCAGGTAAATATAGGCAAGACCTGCTTTATATACGCATAAGATAAAATGCTTGTAGGTCTTGAAGTAGCGGAAGATCAATAAGATGGAATCATACCCGAAAAAGTCGTCAGATAGTTTGGCGGCTTTTTCTCTGTAATTCTGCCAGATTTCATCTGTTACCTTGATCAGTACTTCTTCCTTGGAAGTAAAATTCCGATAGTAGGAGGCTCTTGCCACGCCTGCGGTCTGCACGATCTCTGTGACCGTAATATCCGAAAAATTTTTCTTTTCCATAAGCTTTGTCAAGGCTCTTGCGATCCGCAGCTTCACAAGGCGGTTCGCTTCCAGCCGTTTATCAGTTTCTTTCATCGTAATCTCCATTCTGCCGCGGAAAAGAGGGGTTTTTTGTTCGTATCACGGAACAATCCGCAGGCATCAAAGTCAGGTGACTTTTGAAATCGACATCATGATATAAAATGAGATAAAATGTCTCACATATATGCCTTGTATTCCGCAGAATCCCTGTTAAAATCATATTTATGTATTCAATGTGATACAAAATATATCATATTTGTCTAACAATACTATGACACAATATGAGAATGAAGTCAAGAAAAGAGATGTCATGTGCTGCATGAATGCAGGAAATCAGGGATGTGGCAGGAAATGGAGTAGAATGAGAATTATAACAGATACGGGAACAGATATACTGGACAAAGAAGCAAAAAAGCTGGGGATTGAACTTGTGGCAATCCGTTCCAATTTTACAGATACCGTTTTCAGCGAGAATACAGAAGCTGAATTCACACGGTTTTATGATAAACTGCGGCAGACGGATACACTTCCTGTCTCCAGCCAGCCGTCTCCGGCCGAGTTTTTAGAGCTTTTTGAGGATGCGAAGGAAAAACAGGAAGAGGTCGTGGTGATCACGATCTCCTCAAAATTGTCCGGCACTTATAATGGTGCAATGCTTGCGAAGGACATGGCAGAATATGACAATATTTATGTGGTAGACAGTCTGCAGGCATCTTTGTCGGAAAGACTGCTTGTGGAATATGCGGTAAAGCTCCGCGATGCGGGTATGGGAGCAAAGGAGCTTGTCCGGAAACTGGAACAGGACAGGGAACGCGTGATACTGACAGGTGTTCCTTCCACGCTTCTGTATTTGAAAATGGGAGGCCGTATTTCTCCGGTTGTGGCGGCAGTCGGTGGCGTGATCGGGATCAAACCGGTGCTCTGGCTGAAGGACGGCGTGATTGAAAGCCGCAGCAAGGCAAGAGGTATGCGTATGGCGAAGTCAGGCATGCAGAGCTTCTTAAAAGAATATGAGGCAGATCCTGCAATGCCTGTCATGTTTGCACACAGTGACAATGCTGAAATGGGACAGCAGTTTATGGAAGAAACTGTGCAGCAGTTTGGACTGACAGGCTGCAGCCTGCATGAAATCGGCATGGCGATTGGAACACACATCGGACCGGATGCCCTTGTGATGGCATTTATGCGGAAGTAATTAGGGGAATTGTAGAACAAAAGTGATTGCCCGGCAGTGTATGTATGATTAGTTGAAACCACCTGTATGTTGAAAAACGACAGGTGGTTTTTTTGTTATGGCGACGAGGAAAATGCACGCATTTATGCGGTGCATTTGACGACCGCTAATCAGAGCGAGATTCGCAGAGCGTATCTCGTCTCTGTGTTAACAAACAGTATATAACAGTTGACAACAGTTATATACTGTTATATACTGTTTGTACCGGAGGAAGTATTATATGCATATGATTATCAATAACCAGTCAATGGTACCAATTTATGAACAGATCATGGAGCAGATCAAGAAAGCGATCGCTTCGGGTGAACTTTCGGAAGGAAGCATGCTGCCTTCCGTCAGGGGGCTTGCTGCAGAGCTCAGGATCAGCGCACTGACCGTAAAAAAGGCTTATGACAGGTTGGAGGAAGAAGGGCTTACCGTCACTGTGCATGGCAAGGGCACCTTTGTGACAGAAACGAACCGGGAGCTTGTGAAAGAACAGCAGCGCATGATGGCGGAGCAGGAACTGCAGAAGATAGTGGAAAAGGCTCTGCGCGGCGGACTGACAAAGCAGGAGCTTAGAGATCTGTTTGAAATGATAATGGAGGAGTAATATGCTAAAACTTACAAACGTACATAAAAGGTATGAGGATTTTACCCTGGACTGCAGTATGGAGCTGATGCCGGGCAGGATCACCGGACTGATCGGCAGAAACGGAGCAGGTAAATCGACAGTCTTTAAAGTGGCGCTGGGGTTGGTCAGAACGGATGGCGGAGAGGCAACGGTATTCGGAAAGCCTGTGGAAATGCTGACAACGCAGGACAGGCAGCGGATCGGCGTCGCATTTGCAGACGCAGGCTTCAGCGAATATTTAACGATTACAGATATTGCCCCTGTACTTGCGGCAATGTATCCGTCGGTGACGGAGAAAGAGTTTTTAGAACAGTGCAGCCGGATGGAACTGCCGCTGTCAAAAAAGATCAAGGAATTTTCGACAGGTATGCGTGCCAAATTAAAGGTGCTGATCGCACTTGACCATGAGGCGGAGCTTCTGATCTTAGATGAGCCGACAGTCGGGCTGGATGTGGTAGCCAGAGAAGAAGTGCTCGCCATGATCCGGGAGTATATGACGGTACATGAGCAGGCAGGGGTTCTGATCAGCTCGCATATTGCTACGGATCTGGAAAGCCTCTGTGATGATCTGTATCTGATCCGGGACGGAAAGATCATCCTGCACGAAGATACGGATGTGCTTCTCTCCGAATATGCCCTTTTGAAGGTTCCGGCAGAAAAGTATGAGACTCTGGATAAGCAGTACATTCTGCGCAGCAAAAGGGAAAGCTACGGTTATGCGTGCCTGACGGATAAAAAGCAGTATTACCGTGAAAATGAACCGGATCTTGTCATGGAAAACGGAAGCATTGATGAACTGATCCTGATGATGAATGGAGGCCGAGAATGAAAGGATTATTGATAAAAGACTATAAACTGTTAATGCTGCAGAAAAAGACCTTTCTGCTGATGTTACTTATTGCGATCTGTATGAATTTTGCAATGCAGGATAATCCGGGGTTTATCATTGGTTATCTCACCTTCTTTGCGGCGCTTATGGCAAATACAACCTTGTCCTATGACGAGTATGGAAATGGCATCACTTTTTTGCTGACGCTGCCTGTCACAAGAAAAACGTATGTCAGAAGCAAATATGCAGGCAATCTGTTACTGCTTCTGTTTTTCTGGCTTCCGAGTACTCTGCTGGAGGCTCTGATATATGCATTACAGGGCAGAATATTATTCAGAATGGAAACAATGGTCAGTGTACTTGCGATTCTGCCTGTATCTCTTATTTTTGTAGATTTTATGATACCGCTTGTTCTCCGCTTTGGACAGGAAAAAGGGAAACTGGTATGGGCTGCGGTCGGTGGTCTGATCTTTGCAGTGATTGCGGTTCTGAACGCTCTGTCAGAAGCCGGTAAGCTGGAAGCAGTGAAGCAGCTGCTTGGCAATCTGGTACAGCATGGCATCCTGCTGACGGCCTGCATCATTATACTGTCACTGCTGGGGCTGGCTGTTTCTTATGGCTTTAGTGTAAAGGTAATGGAAAAGAAAACATTCTAAAAAAATGTTGACTTTTATATCGTAGTGCGATATAGTGACTATATCGAAGCGCGATACATCACAATGCGAAGTATTGCAGGAAAGGATACAATGGACGCACATATTAAAAAAGTATATGTTCCGATGACGGAAACAGGATTTTATATTTTACTGTGCCTGCGCCAGCCAAGCCATGGCTATGGAATCGTGCAGCAGGTGCGGAAGATGACAAACGAGGAGATCGTGTTAGCTCCCGGGACGATGTATGGCAGTCTTTCCAAGATGGAAAAGGATGGTCTGATCCGGTGCATTGCCGAGGAGGAAAAGCGAAAGATCTATCAGATCACAGACCTCGGAACAGAAGTGCTGGAACTGGAACTGAAGCGGATTGAGCGGTTGTATCAGAATGCGAGGGAGGCATTATCATGACGGAGAAAAAGACAGAATTCAAGATCTTTACAATTTCACAATATGAGAAAGAAGCAGCATATCTGCGCAAGATGCATCAGAGCGGCTGGAAGATCATAGCGATCAAATTCCCGGGCTTTTATACCTTTGAAGCATGTGAGCCGGAGGATGTCATATATCAGCTGGATTACAACAGAGAAGGCGCAGCCAATAAAGAGGAATATGTGCAGATGTTTGCGGACTGCGGCTGGTGCTATTTATTTGACTTTGTAGATTATAGCTATTTCAGTAAGCCTGCAGCAGCGTTTCAAGGGACTGAAGAGAAAAGTATTTTTTGTGATGATGCATCAAGACTTGATATGATGAAGCGCATCGCTCTTGGCAGACTGCTTCCGCTGTTTGTTATATTTGCATGTATCGTGCTCCCACAGTTTTGGATGCAGCTTTCTGATCTGAGCAGGCATCCGGTTTTGGGTATGACCTATATAGCTTTATTTGTTTTATATTGCGTGATCTTTCTTGTTTATGGGATCCGCTATTATACATTTAAGAAAAAGATAGGAAAATAGGAGTAAAATGCCTCTGTTCAATGCGGCCGATCAGGCGTATACTTGATATGGATTCAGATTGTGAAGCTGTTTCACAAGTAAAATAAGAATATGCCATACACAGATGGCTGAAAACAGGAGGTAAAGAAAATGACGATCGAACAATTACAAAAAGATATGATGGCTGCCATGAAGGCGCATGACAAGGAAAGAAAGGATGCAATCTCTTCTCTGGTTTCCGCAGTGAAGAAAAATGCGATCGATGCAGGCTGCAGAGACGCGATCCCGGAAGATATGGTAAACAGCACGATCTTAAAAGAGCTGAAGACTGTACAGGAGCAGATCGATACCTGCCCGAAGGACAGAACAGAGCTGATCGCAGAGTACCAGAAGCGTCATGATATCATGCAGGAGTATGCACCGAAGCTTCTTTCCAAAGAAGAAGTACAGAAGATCGTGACAGAGCAGTTTGCAGAAGTGCTTGCAACAAAAAATAAAGGCCAGATCATGAAGACGGTTATGCCGCATCTGAAAGGAAAAGCGGACGGTAAGGTGATCAACGAGGTTATCACGGAATTAACGAAATAAGGATACTTACGATGGATCTTGCAAGTGGATCCATTACGACAAAAGCATAAAATTTCTCCTGCCACTCATGTCAGGCAATCTACATCAGATGTATAATATTGCCGGTATATGGGTGGCAGACTGCGTCTGGGGGTGCGGATGCAAAGCTTTATTGATGCATCACAGACAGAGATCAACCGGGAAGGTGTCCGGTATTTGCGGATCTGATCGGCTTTGCAGCTATGCGATGGTACACTCTTTTATAAAATGAAAGCTTGACCTTACAATAATTGTAAGGTTTAATATTCGTGTGGGAGGAATGAAGATGAAAAAAGATCTAACCACAGGAAATGTATTTCAGACAATTTTATATTTTGCACTGCCATATCTGCTGTCATATTTTTTGCAGACATTATATGGAATGGCAGATCTGTATATTATCGGGCAGTTTAACGGTGTGGCAGCAACGACGGCTGTATCGATCGGCAGTCAGGTGATGCATATGCTGACGGTCATCATCGTCGGGCTTGCCATGGGAACAACGGTCACGGTGGGACGTGCTATCGGAGCGAAAAAGACAGACGAGGCAGCACTGGCGATCGGCAATACCGTAACGCTGTTTATGATCGTTTCTGTTGTATTTACCCTTGGCTTACTGCTTTTGCTAAGGTCTATTGTTATGCTCATCAGTACACCGCAGGAAGCTGTACAGGGAACCATGCAGTATCTGTTTGTCTGCTTTATCGGCATTCCGTTTATTACAGCCTATAATATCATCAGCTCGATCTTCCGCGGACTTGGAGATTCCAAAAGCCCGATGTATTTCGTGGCGATCGCGTGCGTGGCGAATATCGGACTGGATTATCTGTTTATCGGAGCTATGTCCATGGGACCGGTCGGCGCGGCACTTGGTACGACGCTGGCACAGACGATCAGTGTTGTGATCTCACTTGTCGCGGTCTGCAAAAAGCAGATGGGGATCCATCTGACAAAGAAAGATTTCAGACCACAGGTGACTGTCATGAAGATGCTGCTTTCCATCGGTGTTCCGGTCGCATTGCAGGATGGATTTATTCAGGTGGCATTTATCATTATCACGATCATTGCAAATCAGCGTGGCTTAAATCCGGCGGCAGCGGTCGGTATTGTTGAAAAATTTATCAGCGCGGCATTTATCGTACCGTCTTCCATGCTGGCAACGGTATCGGCACTTGCGGCGCAGAATATTGGGGCAGACAAGCATGACAGGGCAGCAAAGACGTTGTATACAGCAATGCTGATAACAAGCGTATACGGCATTTTGATCGGGCTTGTGACAGAAGCGGCGGCAGAGTATATTCTGGGATTTTTCACAAAGGATGCGGTCGTGATCGTACTGGGCAGTCAATATCTGCGTGCTTATATCTGGGATGCATTTCTGGCAGGGTTCCATTTCTGCTTTACCGGTTATTTTTGTGCTTACGGACTGTCCTATATTGGGTTTATCCACAATGTGCTTGCGATTGTACTGGTGCGTATTCCCGGGGCATATTTTACCTCAAAATGGTTCCCGGACACATTGTTCCCGATGGGACTGGCAGCACCGGCAGGTTCTCTTTTGTCTACGATCATCTGTATTCTGTTTTTTATCTGGATGAAGAAAAGGAAGATTATTTATGGAAGAAACGAAACTGTTTAAAATCGGAGAGGTGGCGAAAATGCTGCATGTCAGTATGGGAACCCTGCGGCATTATGAGCAGGCAGGACTTCTGACACCCGAATATGTGGATAAAAAAACGGGCTACCGGTATTACAGTGCAAGGCAGCTTGAGGTTTTAAATACGATCCGTTATCTGCGTGTACTGGATATGCCACTGCCTCAGATCGCAGATTTTCTGCAGAACAGGGATGTGGATGTGATGCGGGAAAAGCTGCTCTGGCAGAAAGAAATGATCCGGGAAAAGAAACGGGAGCTGGAGCTTGTGGAGCGTAAGATCGATCATCGCCTGGAGCGTATAAATGAAGCGATGCAGGCAACACTGGAAGAGATCACGACAGATAAAATACCGGCGGGAAGACTTGCCTGGATCCGCGATAAGCTGCAGCTAAGCTCCTATCTGGATCTGGAGTATTCGATCCGCAGACTGGAAGAAAACCAGAAGGAAACGCTTGTCTTTCTGGGAAAAGTCGGTGTGGGGATCACAAAGGAAAGCCTTGCAAAAGGCAGATTTTCAGATTACGAGCTGGTGTTTTTACTGCTGGATGAGGAAGATGATTACGAGGGTGAAACAGAAGAATTTCCGGAAATGGATTGTGTGATGATACGGTTTCGTGGCAACCATAAGGAAGCACCGGCTCACTATGAGAAGCTGCTTGCTTATATGAAAGAGCATAAGCTGGAAGCAACCGGATTTTCCCGGGAGATCACGCTGATCGATAATGGACTGACGGATGATCCTGAAAAGTTTGTCACTGAGATCAGAATCCCGGTTCAAAGGATCTGGGAAGCATGATTGTATAAATTTTGTAAATAAAAAGCCTCAGTACAGATAAACAGAACTGAGACTTTCTATATTTATGAAAGGAATTATTGAACGCTGCGTTTCTGCATTTCAGCTTCATCTAAAACAGAAGTACACTGCGGACAACGACAGGCTTCAATGGAAATTTCGGCTCTGCACATCGGACAGATCTTGGTTGTCTTGGCTTCTTCCGGCTTCTTTTCTAAAGCGGCAAGTCTGGCGGAAGCGGTGTTGATCGTTTTGACGATAACAAATACAACAAATGCCATGATCAGGAAGTTGATGATCGCTGTCAGAAATTTACCGTAGTTTAAGGTAACTTCCCCTAAAATGTTCCAGGACAGCTTGTCGAAATTCATGCCTCCGAAAAGACCCAGGATCGGGGTGATGATATCTTCCACCAAAGAAGATACGATGCTGGTGAATGCGCCGCCGATGATGATACCGACTGCCATGTCCATGACATTGCCACGACTGATGAATGCTTTGAATTCATTAAAAAATTTTTTCATTTGCTATCTCCTTCTGTCATTTTTTCTATATTATAACAGAAAAAGATAAAAAATCCTATTGTGAAAACATTTCCTACGTGGTAAAATGCATTTGAAATGGAAAAGCAATGACGGAGAAAGTAGTGCAAAGGATGCATTCAGAGAGAGCAGCAGATGCTGGAAGCTGCTTATGCAGAGCCTGTATGAAGACCACTCCCGAGCTGTGCGCAGAAGGCAGTTGCCGAAGCGTCACCGTGCAGCTGCGTTATAAGCAAAGAGTAAAAAATAAGGTGGAACCGTGTGAGAGCACCCTTAGATGCGTATATGCGTATCAAAGGGTGTTTATTTGTAGCGAGGAAAGAAACCAAGCGACAGCGAAGCTGGCATTTGGTTTCGCCGAGCGTACAACGAGAAAATCATAAGTGCGAAGCACGGCTGACAGCGAAGCTGGCAGGATTTTCGAGTCTGAAAGAGGAAAGAAACCAAGCGACAGCAAAGCATACGGTTCAGGATCAGGAAAGGAAACGAAAATGGTAAACTTTAAAGAAAACGAAGAGCTGAAGACACTTAACCATTCCTGTGCCCATGTGATGGCACAGGCGATCAAGCATTTGTATCCACAGGCAAAATTCTGGGTAGGACCTGTTGTAGCAGAGGGCTTCTACTATGATGTGGATCTTGGAGATGATGTCATCCGCGATGAAGATATCGAGAAGATCGAAAAGGAAATGAAAAAGGTCTGCAAATCCGGTAAGAGAATCGTCCGCAAGGAGATTTCCAAGGAGGAAGCAAAGGAAATGTTCAAGGATGATAAGTACAAGCTGGATCTGATCGACGGTCTGGATGATGGCAATATCACATGCTATGAGCAGGGGGATTTCACAGATCTCTGCCGCGGACCGCACGTAGAAAATGTAAAGCTTTGCCGCAACTTTAAGCTGATCAGACATTCCGGTGCTTACTGGAAGGGCGACAGCAAGAACAAGGTGCTGCAGAGAATTTACGGTGTATGTTTCCCGACACCGGAAGAACTGGAAGATCATTTAAGACTGTTAGAGGAAGCGAAGGAAAGAGACCACAGAAAGATCGGTAAAGACATGAACCTGTTCATGGTAGACGATCTGGTTGGCCGTGGCTTACCGATGTTCTTACCAAAGGGCTATACGATCTGGCAGGAGCTTGAAAATTATATCAAAGAAAAAGAAAGAAAGCTTGGTTATCTGCATGTTATGACACCATGTGTCGGAACAGTCAATCTGTATAAGACATCCGGTCACTGGGATCACTACAAGGAGAATATGTTCCCGGCGATGGAAGTAGAAGGCGAGTCTTTCGTACTCCGTCCGATGAACTGCCCGCACCATATGATGATCTATGCAAACAGAATGCATTCCTATAAAGATTTGCCGATCCGTATCGGTGAGATCGCACATGACTTCCGTTTTGAAGCAAGCGGTACATTAAAGGGTATTGAAAGAGGCAGACATTTCTGCCAGAATGATGCGCATCTGTTTGTAACACCGGAACAGATCAAGGAAGAGTTTACAAGAGTGGTAGACCTGATCTTCAGCACATACAAGGATTTCGGTATTACAGATTACCGCTGTGTACTGTCCCTGCGTGATCCGGAGAACAAAGAGAAATATCATGATGATGATGAAATGTGGAATACAGCAGAGAATGCCCTGCGTGATGTTATGAAGAGCATCGGTATCGAATATACAGAGGAGATCGGTGAAGCTGCTTTCTACGGCCCGAAGCTGGATGTTAACGTAAAGCCTGCTGTCGGTAATGAATATACGCTTTCTACCTGTCAGCTTGACTTCTGTCTGCCGGCTAAGTTTAATCTGTCTTATATTGACAAAGACGGCGAGAAGAAGACACCGGTTGTACTGCACAGAGCGATCCTCGGATCTCTTGACAGATTCATGGCATATATCTTAGAGGAAACAAAGGGTAACCTGCCGACATGGCTGGCACCTGTACAGGTAAGGATCATGCCTGTTAAGACAGATAATGAAGAGCTGATGGCTTATGCAAAATCCGTTCAGGAAAAACTGGATGACAAGTATGTGAGAGTAGAGCTGGATGACAGATCCGAAAAGCTTGGCTATCGTATGCGTGAAGGACAGATTGAAAAGGTTCCGTACCTTTTGGTGATCGGTTTTAATGAAATGGAAAATCAGACCGTTTCTTACAGACTGCACGGACAGGCTGAAACAACAACAATGCCTGTTGATGAGTTCGTAGAGAAGATCGAAAATGAGATCGAACAGAAGCTGAGATAATGGCAATAAAAATGCCTGCAGCAAATGCTGCAGGCATTTTTTTGTGTAATAGGAAACTTCGTTCCTATTACACAAAACGCTTCGCGGAGATGCGCACCTCGCGGAGTGGAAAATTACGCTGCGCATCCGCTCGGGCGCGAAAGTGTGCGGCTGGCGCACACTTTATTTCTGGAAATATATTAGTTTTCTGTATCCGGCAGAACAAAATTACTGATGTTCTGTGCCAGCATATCTGCTGTACTTCGCAGATTTTCCGTAGAATCTTCGATAACCTGGAAGCTGTCAGCCATTTCAGTGATCGCAGCGCTGGTCTGGGCTGTCCCATCCACATTCTGCTGGGCGATCACAGAGAGGGAATCGATAGCTTCGATGATCTCACCTCTTGCCTGCTCCAGTTCCTTGGCTTTCTGCTCGATGCTGCGGATCTTTGTGATAGATGTCTCCAGTTCATTGATGACACCGTTTACCGTATGTTCCGTGCTGTCGATATGTTCATTCTGCCGGCTGATGATATCCTGTGTCTGCGTCATGGTGTCGACTACCTTCTCGGAATTGTCGATCAGTGTGCTGACGATCTTTTCAATGTTGCCGCTAGCCGTGTTGGACTGCTCCGCCAGATTCTGGATCTGGGATGCAACAACAGCGAAGCCTTTGCCTGCTTCTCCGGCTCTTGCTGCCTCAATGCTCGCATTTAAGGAGAGCAGATTTGTTTCGGATGCGATCTCGGAAATAAACTGGGAAGCCTTCCGGATATTCTGTGCAGATTCATTTGTCTGGGTTGTCTGCTCGGAAATAACGGAGACCGCTTCTTTTACCTTCTCACTGATCTCTTTCAGTGCCTCGATCGTCTGTGCTGCCTTATCACTGGACAGCTTCATGGAG
>Ga0129311_1000866_pt1 | contig 24069 bp, 19 predicted proteins | sample Go1ome_FD_94435 | JGI IMG/M metagenome (GOLD analysis project Ga0129311, IMG submission 94435) | Western lowland gorrila individual fecal microbial communities from Wisconsin, USA - Go1022B metagenome | ecosystem: Host-associated > Mammals > Digestive system > Large intestine > Fecal | place... | reverse complement strand
CACTCCGAGCTCTGCAAAGGTGTGGTCGTAACCTTCGGGTTGGAACACGGGGTCGTAGCCGAAGCCTTCACTGCCGTGCTTCTCGTGGGTGATGGTGCCGTTGACAATGCCTTCAAACTCGGTCACTTTCTTCACAGCAGTGCAACCGCAGGGGCACACATCGCGTCGCTCTATCAGCGCAATGACGGTGCGGAAGCGTGCTTGGCGATTGTCTTTTCCTGCCAGTTCGGCAAGCAGCTTCTGCATATTGGCCTCCGAGTCGTGGCCTTCGCCACCAGCATAGCGTGCGCTATAAACACCCGGTGCACCGTTGAGAGCCTCTACTTCGAGACCGGTATCGTCGGCAAAACAGCTCACATGATAGTGGTCATACACATACTGAGCCTTCTGCAGGGCATTCTCCTCAAGGGTCTTGCCCGTTTCGGGAATATCCTCGTGGCAGCCGATGTCGGCTAACGACACCACCTCGAAACGGTTTCCAAGGATGCTGCGAATCTCTTCCAACTTATGTTGGTTATTGGTTGCAAATACAATTCTCATCGTTATAGTTTGTCGGCGGCATCATTCCTTAGGGATTTCTTCCACCGCCTTTTTAACTTTTTTAATCTTTACTTTCATCTCGTCAAAGCCTTCGCCATAGACACCGATAACGGCACTTTGGCTTACAAAGGCGTTGGGGTCGATCATCTTGATGAGGCGGAAGATGTTGACGCTCTCATTCTTTTTGGCCAAAATACACAATACGCGGAGTTCCTTACCAGTGTACCAACCATGGCCGTCGAGGATGGTTACACCATGGTTCATCTGTGTTCCGATGGCATTGGCAATCTCTTGCCACTTGCGAGAGAATATCATAAACTGCACAGACTCCCTTCGTGCATTCATCACATAGTCGAGCACAAAGTTCTCCATCGTCATCACACAGAAACCAAACACTACCTTGTGGGCGCGCTCGATATAGGTGCCAAACTGTGGGAAGAACATACACGAACCGATGATACAGAAGTCGGCGGCTATCAGTACAGTACCCAACGATACGTTGTGATACTTATTGATAGATGCTGCAATAATATCGGTACCACCCGTAGAACCGTTGTTGGAGAATACGGTGGCAAGGGCAATGCCGCCAAACATACATCCTATAACCATCGACATGAAGTCCTGCCCTTCGCCCAGCAACTTGATGGGCAGGCCGTTGGGCTGTTTGGGCAAGATGTCTTGGGCAAACTTCAGCATGAAATAGAGCGTAACGATGGCATAGATGGTCTTCATTAGAAACTTGAAGCCCAATACCTTCAACGCGACAAGCAGCAGAATGCCGTTGATAATGATATAGGTGTTTTCCAAACGGAAACCGGTAGCATAGTAGATAATGGCCGACAAGCCAGTCACTCCGCCACCTACAATCTCATAAGGCATGAGGAATACAGTGAACGAAATGGTATATAGCAGTAGGCCAACGGTGATGAAGAAATAGTCCTTCATCTCGTTCCACAGCATTTTGTGATTGATAGTCATATGACGTATTTGATATTTATTTGCAAACGATGTTTACCATGCGTTTGGGCACTATGATGACTTTGACCACTTGCTTGCCGTCGATATACTTCGGTGAGCGAGGATCTGCCATCACGGCTTCTTCGATGGTTTTGTTGTCAGCATTGGCAGCAAACTCCATGTCGAAACGTGTTTTGCCGTTGAAGGCAACACCAAGTTTTACGGTATCTTCTACCAAGAACTCTTCATTCCATGTGGGCCATGGGGCATCGCAAACGCTGCCGGTCTCGCCCAAAGCCTCCCAAAGTTCTTCGCTGATATGGGGTGCGAATGGTGACAATAGTGTAACGAGGGTGCGGAGAAGTTCGCGGTTGTGACACTTCAACTGTGCCATCTCGCCAACGCAAATCATAAAGGCAGAGATAGACGTGTTGTAAGAGAATTCCTCGATGTCTTGTGACACCTTCTTAATCAGTTTGTGGACACTCTTCAACTGGGCTTTTGTGGGCTCAACATCGTCAACGAGCAGTTTGCCATCGGCGTTGTCGCGGCTGTTGCCATAGAACAAAGCCCAGAACTTCTTCAAGAAGCGGTGACAACCGTCTATTCCGTTGGTGTCCCAAGGCTTAGACTGTTCTACCGGGCCAAGGAACATTTCGTATAGACGCAAGGTGTCGGCACCGTAGCGCTCAACAATCATATCGGGGTTGACTACGTTGAACATCGACTTAGACATCTTTTCAATCGCCCAACCACAGATGTATTTTCCGTCTTCAAGGATAAATTCTGCATGCTCATACTCTGGTCGCCAAGCGCGGAAAGCATCTTGGTCGAGCACGTCGTTGCTGACGATATTCACGTCAACGTGTATGGGAGTTACATCCTTGTAACTGCCTTTGAGGTTCAGACTGACAAACTTGCCCTTGTCTGCGCCCTCGTCGTTGATGCGATATACAAAGTTGCTGCGACCCTGTATCATGCCTTGGTTTACCAGTTTCTTGAATGGTTCGTCCTCGCAGCTGTAGCCTGAATCAAACAAGAACTTGTTCCAGAAGCGTGAATAGATGAGGTGACCGGTGGCATGCTCAGTACCGCCAACATAGAGATCTACGTTGCGCCAGTATTCATCAGCCTCTTTACTTACGAGGGCTTTCTCGTTCTTAGGATCCATATAGCGCAGATAGTAGGCAGAAGAACCTGCGAATCCGGGCATGGTGTTGAGTTCGAGAGGGAATACGCTCTTATGGTCTATCAGACTCTTATCTACTACTTGGTTGGTCTTGGTATCCCACGCCCACAACTTGGCACGGCCCAATGGGGGCTCGCCAGACTCTGTTGGCTTGTATTCGTCTATTTCAGGCAATTCCAAAGGCAGACATTCCTTCGGAATCATATAGGGCATATTGTCCTTGTAATATACGGGGAATGGCTCGCCCCAATAGCGCTGACGACTGAAGATGGCATCGCGCAGACGGTAATTCACCTTGACGCGGCCCAGTCCGTTGGCTTCCACATATTTCTTGGTGGCGGCAATGGCCTCCTTCACGGTCAATCCGTTGAGGCTGAACTTTGCTGAAGCAGAGTTGCAGACAATGCCTTCTTTGGCATCGTAGCTCTCTTCAGAAACATCGGCGCCTTCTATCAGTGGGATGATGGGAAGGTTGAAATGCTTGGCAAAAGCATAGTCGCGCGAGTCGTGGGCAGGTACTGCCATGATGGCACCAGTGCCGTATCCGGCCAAAACATACTCTGAAATCCAGATGGGAATCTTTTCGTCTGTGAATGGATTGATAGCGTATGAACCAGAGAAAACACCTGTCACTTTTTTGTCGGAAATACGGTCACGCTCAGTACGCTTCTTCACATAGGCGATATAGTCGCTTACGTCGGCTTTCTGAGCATCGGTGGTGAGTTCGGCAACGAGATCTGATTCAGGAGCAAGAACCATGAAGGTTACACCAAACATGGTATCGGCACGAGTGGTGAAGATGGTGAAGTGCTTGTCGGAATCGGCCACATTGAACTCTACTTCGGTACCTTCGGAGCGTCCAATCCAGTTGCGCTGAGTTTCTTTCAAAGAGTCGGTCCAGTCGATTGTGTCGAGTCCGTCGAGCAAACGCTGGGCGTATGCAGATACGCGCAGACACCACTGGCGCATCTTCTTCTGCACTACAGGGTAGCCACCGCGTACGCTGACGCCATCCACTACCTCATCGTTGGCAAGTACCGTGCCGAGTTGAGGACACCAGTTGACCATGGTGTCGGCAAGATAGGCTATGCGGTAGTTCATCAACACTTCTTGCTTTTTCTTCTCAGAGTACGATGCCCAGTCGGAAGCAGTGAAGTCCAATTCCTCTGTTCCCAGTGCACCACAGTCTTTAGAACCCATCAGTTCGAAGTGTTCTATCAGTTTGATGGTAGGCTGTGCTTTGTGTGAAGAAGTGCTGTAGTATGATTTGAACATGCGTTGGAACGCCCATTGTGTCCATTTATAGTAGATAGGATCGCAAGTGCGCACCTCGCGTTCCCAGTCGAAGGAAAATCCAATCTTGTCCAACTGCTGTCTGTAGCGCGCAATATTCTCTGTGGTTGTCTTCTCTGGATGCTGTCCGGTTTGTATGGCATACTGCTCTGCGGGGAGTCCATAGGCATCGTATCCCATCGGATTCAACACGTTGTAGCCCTGCTGGCGCTTATAGCGAGCGTAGATGTCGCTGGCAATATAGCCCAATGGGTGACCCACATGGAGTCCGGCTCCAGAGGGGTAGGGGAACATGTTGAGCACGTAGAATTTCTTTTTTGTAGGGTCTTCTGTCACGCGGTAGGTTTTCATCTCTACCCAGCGCTTCTGCCACTTCTGTTCGATGTCTCTAAAATTGTATTCCATATTTTCGTATTTTTTGTTTTCTCCTTATTTATATAATATTACTGCAAAGGTAGTGCAAACCGAGCGAAATACAAAGAAAAACCCCGTTTTTCTTTTATTTAAGAGGTGTAGCACTATCTTTATGATGACCTTGTAAAGCGACTCACGTAAGAGAAGAAATAAGAAAAAATAGAATTTCTTTTGCTTTTCGCTCACTTAATCGTACCTTTGATGCTTCTCATCTTAGGTACTCCCGTTCGGAAAAGCATAATAAAAATGGTTTTTTCTTTTGCTTTTCGCTCACTTAATCGTACCTTTGCAACATCGTGAAGAAGGAATTGAATTACCTTTTCCGATAATCTATAGAATAGAAACAAATTTAAAACGAAACGACAGATGAACAAGATGCTGCTGATGATGGCTGCTTGCTTCTGCACCATCGGAATGATGGCACAAGGCAACCCACAGGTGAAAACAACTGATGGAACGCTTGAAGGAATGGAGCGTTCTGGTGTGAAAGTGTTTCTCGGAGTACCATTTGCTGCACCGCCAGTGGGCGATCTGCGATGGAAAGCACCACAGCCCGTTGTAGCATGGGAGGGTGTGCGTAGTGCTAAAGACTTTGGGCCTAACCCCATGCAAGAGAATATATTTGGCGACATGAACTTCGGTACGAAGGAAAACAGCGAAGACTGTCTATATCTGAATATATGGACTCCTGCTCACACCATGAAGGAGAAACTACCTGTGCTCATCTATTTCAACGGTGGAGGACTCATGGCTGGAAGCGGTAGCGAACCCAGATATGCCGGAGAGAGCATGGCGCGAAAGGGCATAATCGCTATTACTGCCAATTATCGTGAAGGCATCTTCGGTTTCTTCTCTCATCCGCAACTGTCGAAAGAAACAGCCTATAAAGGTTCGGGAAACTATGGATTCATGGATCAAGTGGCTGCCATTCAATGGGTGAAAACACATATTGCAGACTTTGGTGGCGATCCCGAACGCATCACGATAGCAGGCGAATCGGCTGGATCAATGTCGGTAAGTGCCTTGATGGCATCGCCACTGTGTCAAGGACTGATAGCACAAGCCATCGGATCAAGCGGCTCTGTCATGGGATTCAACGCTGTTGCTACACTCAAAGAAGCTGAGACTGCTGGCGTAGAAATAGCAAAAGCGCTGGGTTGTAAGACTATTAAACAGTTGCGTGCCATGCCGGCAGAAGAACTCATGAAGCGTGCCAACGTGAGAAACGTACCGAAATACTGCATCGATGGCTATTTCTTCACAGAACAACCCACACAGACTTATGCCGATGGAAAGCAGTTGCACATTCCCTTGCTCATTGGTGGAAACAATCAAGAGATGTCGCCTCAAGCGATTCTGGCTGGTCAGCCAGCCTCTGTAGAGGTTTTGAAAGAAGCTGCACGTCAGAAGTTTGGCGATGCCACCGACCAACTGTTCCGTCTATATGGCATCTATACTGCTAACGATGTGACAGGACAGCCGGGCACTGACTTGGCTTCTGATTTATTCCTCGACTATTCCACATGGAAGTGGGGACACATGCACCAGTTGACCAGTGGACAACCAGTTTATCGCTATCGCTACTGCCATCCGCGCCCAGCAATGGCTGTCAAGGGAAAAGTGGCAGGACTGGCTGGTGGAATACTAGATGCAAAAGATGGTGAACCCGCAGTGTCACAAGACAAAGGAGCGGTACATTCTGCCGATATTGAGTATGCCATGGGTACGTTGCCCACAAACAGAGTCTATGACTGGCAGCCCGATGACTATATGATCTCTGATGTGTTCAGCAACTATTACGCTAATTTTGTGAAGACAGGAAACCCCAACGGACTCGGTTTGGTGAATTGGCCGGCAGTCAACGGCAAAACTGTTCCACCCGTATTGCAGATTGACGTGCATACTTTTGTTAAGACCGATGAGGCGATGCAACAGCGTTATTTGCTGATGGACAAGTTGTTTTGGAAATAAACCATCATGCTGCAATACCTTAAAACTGATACGCTTCGATGTCTGATGGTGTCGCTAATGGCCGTTATGACATTGTCACTCTATGCGCAACAGACTGACCCTGCCAACGAGAGTAAGGCCGACGACAATCCGTTTGGCCCTACGTTCATGCCGATGGTCAAGGTTGGAAAGGTGCTGGAAGGCGGCGACAGCATCCAGTATATGGAGATGAACAACGTCTATGTTTATCCCCCCATCTCCTTCAGTAGCAAGAAACAGCAGATGGCGTTTAATAGATTGGTGCGCAATGTGAAGCGCGTACTGCCTATTGCCAAGGAGGCGCGCACCATTATGATGGAGACTGCGGAGTTTCTGGAAACATTGCCTGACAAGAAATCGAAGGAGGAACACATGAAACGCGTAGAGAAAAGCATCTGGAAAGAGTATCAGCCGAAGATGAAAAAACTGACGTATTCACAGGGAAAACTCCTCATCAAACTCATCTATCGCGAGAGTCATTCATCTTCCTACAATATGATTCAAGCCTTTCTCGGACCTGTGCGTGCTGGATTCTATCAGGCTTTTGCATGGGCGTTCGGCGCCAGTTTGAAGAAAGAATACGATCCGGAAGGTGTGGATAGACTCACCGAACGAGTCGTGCTGATGGTGGAAGCTGGTCAACTCTGATGTGTTCCGTAGGTGTTTGACAGGTGTTTGATAACCTAAACTTATCATCATCGAACACCACTATAAAGTTATATCCGATAATGAATTACGTTATAGTGGTGTTCGGTGTTCGATAAAAAATGAAAAACTAAAATATATGTGTTGCCGCGTGATGCCTTCTTGGGCGTCGGCGTTACTTGTTCTCAAGCAATCGCAATGGGTTTTATGGGATGGAGCAATGGTTCATAGTCTGGCAATACAGTAAACCCCATTGACCTACCTTGTGATTATTTGTCGTTGAAAACCACTTGCAGCAGGGTCTGGCCTACGGCTTTCAGCGTGTTCTTGTCGATATGTTGCATATCGTCACTGACGGTGTGCCACGTCGGTCCAAAGGAACTTTGTTGGCAATCGGGATAGTGGTTGATGATATCTACACAGGGGACATGGGCCACTTCATTCACTGGTATGTGGTCGTCGGTCACGTAGCCGCCTGCCTCCATAGGGAAGAAACTGCTATAGCCTGCGGCACTTGCAGCACTCCAGATGCGGTCAACGAGGCGTCCGGCATGTTGCAGTGAGAAGCCTTCGTGGTAGAAACGGGCACCCTGACCACCCACCATATCGAGCAAAATGGCATAGCGATACTTATTAGAACCGCTTGCGGCATAGTTCTTGGCCCAGTGTTGTGCGCCCAATGCCCATGAGTCGCCATCGTCTGCGGCATCGCTCCACTGTGGTACGCCCCAGTCTTCGGCATCGAAGCAGACAAAGTCGATGCTTACAGGTAGTGAGTCGTTGTGTTGAAGCAGGCGTGCCAGTTCGAGCATGACAGCCACTCCCGATGCGCCATCGTTGGCTGCCATGACGGGTTTGTGCCAGTTGGCAGAGTCGGGATCATTATCTGCCCATGGGCGACTGTCCCAGTGTGCACATATCATGATGCGTGTTTCGTCGGTGCTGCGTTTGGGCATAGAGGCGATGATGTTGGTGCTTTTGAGTATTGTGCCGTCGAATCCCTTGAGGTCTGCACACTGAAGTTCAATGCTGCAACCGTATTTCTGAAACTGTGAAGCAATCCATTTGCCGCATTTCTCATGCGCCTCGCTATTCATTGTGCGAGGTCCAAAGGCACACTGTGCAACACAGAAAGCATAGGCAGAATCAGCATGAAATTCGACATTGACAGGTTTTTCCTCTGTTGCAGGTTGTTTGTTGGTAGTACCGCAAGCCATGATGGTAGCTATTGCAGTCCATAGCATGGCGATGTTGAGTATGTGGTGTTTCGTCATTTTTCTGTTTGTAGTCTGTAGTCTATATGATAATGATTTCTACGATTTGGCGCTTTGCACCTGTTTCATGATACGCAGGAAATTGCGTCCCCAAATCTTTTGGATGTCGCGTTCGGAATAGCGTTTGGCCATGAGATGTCGGGTGAAATTAATCATTTCCGATGAGCAGGAGAGTCCGCGAATGCCTCCATCGCCATCAAAATCAGAGCCTAAACCGACATGGTCGATACCCATAATATTGATAGCGTGGTCGAGATGTGCCAGTGCATCAAGTACTGTAGCCTCGCCATCTTTGCAGAGGAAACCATTATAGAGCGTCACTTGCATCACACCACCCTTAGCAGCCAGCTGTCGCATCTGGTCGTCGGTGAGATTGCGAGGATGGTCGCAAAGGGCTCTACAGCTGGAGTGGCTACACACAATGGGCTGTTGGCTGATGTCGAGTGCATCGTAGAAACTGTGCTCACCAGCATGACTCATATCTACCATGATGCCCAGTTTGTTCATCTTCCTAATGACCTGTTGGCCGAAGTCGCTCACACCGCCATGGGTATTGCAACCGCGTGCTGAGTCGCAGATGTCGTTGTCACCATTATGGCAGAGGGTCATATAGACGATGCCGCGCTGTGCAAAATGGTGCAATTTGCGTAGGTCGCCATTGATGGCCAACCCATTTTCTATGCCCAGCATGATGCTCTTCAGCCCTTTTTTCTTATTGGCATAGAGGTCGGCAGGCGTCCGTGCAATGCTGAGGTAGGACTTATTGTGAGCCACCATGGTTTCTATCTTGTCGAAGATGAGGTCTGCATATTCCGTAGGATTCTTCACATCGAAATCAACAATTGATGGGAAGTCCTCGCCGGGTTTGGGTTGTGGCAGATAAGCCACCATGATAGTGGCATCCTGATGGCCTTCGGTCATCTTGTGGAGATCTACCAATATCTTCTTGTCGCGACTGCCGAAATCTACGCCTTGAGGGAAGAACATCGGTGTGTCGCAATGCGTATCGAGGGTGATGATGCGTTCATGGAGCTTGCAGGCTTGGTAGAAATGTTCTGACTCCTTCACTAACCATTGGAAAAGTGGCGCTCCATCGACCAAACACTCTGGATGCCATTGTACACCAATGATACTCTTGTACTCACGGCTTTCTATGGCTTCGATGATACCGTCGGCAGATTCTGCTGTGGTGCGGAAACGTGGTCCGCAGTGATCTACTGCTTGGTGATGAAATGAGTTGACGTAGAGTATGCCGTCGTTGTCCTTGAGCGTATCGGCATAGAGACTACCGAGAATAGAGTCGGGCTCTATCTTTACGGAGTGGGTGGGCTCTGAACGGTCTGCGTCCTGACTGTGTTTTACCTGTGCTCTGTGGCTGATATCCTGTTCCACATGGCCATCAAGAGCCATAGCCAATGCTTGAATGCCGCGACAAATGGCTAACATAGGAATCTGCCGATCGTAGGCTAACCGTATAGTGAGCAGTTCGGCAAGGTCGCGCTCGGCATTGATGCCTCCAAGCTTGACAACAGGTTGCTCGCCTACAAACAGCGGATTGAAGTCGGAGCCACCGCTGATGAGGAGCCCATCAATATGATCAAGCGTATTGATGATAGTATCGGTCTGTGCAGAGGGGGGCATGATGATAGGCACACCGCCTGCTTTTTCCACCGATTTATAATAGGTTTGAGCGAGCTTGCAGTTTCCTTCGCCATAGTTTCCCGTGATGGCAATGACAGGTTTGTGCGTTGCTGCAGGAAACGACGCATGGCATTTGGCCAGCTGTGCTTGCCAGTCAAAACGGTTCATACGCAGTGTTGATAGATGATTATTCGTTAGCTCCGATAGGAATCTCACGCTTGATGCTTTGTTCGAGCGATATCAGAGTCTCTGTAGCCACTACACCGGGGATGTCTTGCAGTTGGCCGTTGAGCAACTGCATGAGTTGTTCGTTGTCGCGGGCGTAGAGCTTTACGAGCATGGTGTATGGACCTGTGGTGAAGTGACATTCCACGATTTCTGGGATATGCTGTATTCTTTCCACTACGTCCTTATACATCGAACCACGTTCCAAGGTGATTCCCACGTAGGTACAGGTGGTGTATCCCAGACTTTTTGGATTAACGTCGAAACCGCTACCCATGATGACGTGACCCTCTATGAGGTGCTGGACGCGCTGGTGGATAGCTGCACGTGATACGTTACACTCTGCCGCAACATCCTTGAAGGGTATTCGGGCATTTTTAGATAGAATATTCAGAATCTTTTTGTCGAGATTATCAATCTTGTCGTTTGCTGCCATATTTATATGGTTTTAGATATTTTACTATTTGTAAGCAAAAGTAGTTATTATTGTTGAAACAGGCAACACTTTGCTTGATAATTTATGTTTTTTTAGACAAAATATCGGTATCATGGCCAGATTCATCGACCTTGATACCGATATACACTATTGTGTTGGGGTGTTTCCCCTGGTGATTATTTCACTTCGAGAAGCTCGATTTTGAAGACGAGAGCAGAGAAAGGCTTGATGTCTTCACCCTGCTGGCGCTCACCGTAAGCCTGATCCTGAGGAATGTAAACCTCCCATACAGAACCTGCGGGCATGTGGGTCAGAGCGGTTGTCCAACCTTTGATAACCTGGTTGCAACGGAAGTCTGCGGGCATGTTGCGCTTGTATGAGCTGTCGAATACCTTGCCGTCGATGGTGCGACCCTCGTAGTTGACCTTTACCATTGAGGTGTCAGTAGGAATCTTACCGGTTCCTACCTTGATAACCTTATACTGTACACCACCGGGAAGAGTTTTCACACCTTCCTTCTTGGCATTGGCTGCAAGGAATTTCTCACCAGCTACCTTGTTAGGACCGTAGGCTTTTTCCATGGTCTTGGCCTTGATGCTCTGCATCATCTTTTGAGCAACCATCTGTGCTGAGTCGATGCTCATGAGGCCACCCTTACCAGTTGTTCCGCTGATGAAACCTGCCATGAAGTTCTTCAGAGAGATGGTCTTGGTAGAATCCTCACCGAAAAGCTCGTGGTTGATACCCTTCATCATCTGGTTTGAAATCTGCTGACCAATCTGAATACCTGCGTAGTAAGCGGCTTTCTTCTTGTCGTCGCCGGCATTGGCTCCTTCGTTCAAACCTTTGATAAACTCGTCCAGATAGGCGGTATCCACGTCAAGACGTGTTACGAGATAATCTTTCAGACCCTGAGTCTGTGCCATACCGATGGCGTAGCTCAGTGTGTCTACGTCGCTCTTCAGGTTAGCCTTGGGAGCGGCATTGCCGCAAGAAAGCATGGCTACTGCGGCTACAGCGAATGCTGCAATGGTAAATTTCTTCATTGTATTACTAATGTTTGAATCTTTTCTGTTTGGTTTAGAGCACCTTGATGAGCTCTACGTCGAAAATAAGTGCTGCAAATGGGGGAATAGCACCTGCTGCTCCACTTTCACCATATCCCAGCATATAAGGTATGAAGAAGCGGTATTTAGCTCCTTCCTGCATCAGCTGCAGACCTTCTGTCCATCCGGCAATTACCTGCTGTAAACCGAATTCTGCGGGTTCGCCACGCTGTACTGATGAGTCGAAAACTGTGCCATCGATGAGGAATCCCTCATAGTGGCAGCGTACTGTGTCTTTGGCAGATGGCTTTTTGCCGTTACCTTCCTTGATAACTTGATATTGCAGACCGCTTGGCAGTGTAACCACACCGTCTTTCTTTGCGTTTTCTGCCAGATATTTCTCACCAGCTTCTTTGGCAATCTTGCCTTGTGCGGCGCGCTGTTCGTTGAGTTTCTTCTCTTGTGCCATGAAGTAATCTTGCACAATTTGCTGCGCTTCGTGGTTTGGTACCTTCAGTTCGTTGCCTGCAAGCACGTCCTTGATGGCTGCTGCAAAGTCGTCAACGTTCATATCTGTGGCACCCATCTGCTTCAGCTGCATGCCGATACCGATGCCCATAGCGTAACTTACTTTATCCATTTCTTTGTCTTTATAATATTATTAATGTATCTGTTTTAAAATCGGCGCAAAGGTACACATATTTTCTGATACCGCATTATTTTTTATGAAAAATTATAGTGTTTCGTGGTTTTTCCCATATCGGGAAAAGCCATTGGCGGATAGTGCTACACGGAAATTGCAGGCAGAACCATCCGTAAACGGGGGTTAATGCTTGTTCAGAATCAGTTCTACGCGATTGACAATCTGCTCTGGTGCGATATTGCGCATGCAAGCATAGTCACCTCGTAAGCATGGTTTCTGACCGTAGATGCTGCATGGACGGCACTCCAACGGTATCTGGATGGCATTCTCTGGGCTCTGATTCCAACCCATAAAACCTGTAAAAGGATGAGTGGCGCCCCATACGCTTACTACGGGTGTGGCTACCAGCGATGCCAAGTGCATATTGGCAGAATCCATGGATACCATCACTTGGAGGTGGCTCATCAAGATGAGCTCATCGCGCAGATTATTCAAATGTTGGCTTACATACACACACTGGGGGTGGGCAGCACACCATTTCGGAAATGTTTCGTCTTCGCGCTGGCCTTTGCCAAATAAATAGATGCGAGCATCAGGATGTTTGGCAAGTAATTGCTCTACTACCTGTTCCATCAATCGCACAGGATAGATCTTGCCTTCGTGTGCGGCAAAAGGTGCAATGCCGATACACGGTTGACCGACTGTAGGGCGTGGAAGGCTCTCTGGCAAAAGATTCATATCACCGCCATCCTCTGAAAAGATGGAGCGGAACTGTACGTTGACGGGATAGCCCAAGCGAGCGAATACATCAGCATAGTTCTGGAATGAGGTGGGCAACTGAATCAGTTGTTTATTGCTCGAAGAGGTGATGCGACGGCGATCTTTGCGATGTTTGTCAATGTGTGCCACTTTATAGTGATCCAGATTGAAGCGCATGCGCAGATAACTTGACCTCAGTACGCTGTGAAGGTCGGCAATGGCCGTAAACTGTTTGGCCACCAAACGGCGGTAGAGACTATTCAAACCAGTGATACCGTGGTATTCGCGTTTGAGGTCTGCCTCCATAAAATTGATGTTGGGTAGCAGATCTTCAAATAAAGGACGTGCAAAGTTACGGCTCAATACCGTAATGCGCACATCAGGATACTGCTGTGCCAATGCATAGACGACGGGCACTGTCATTGCCACATCGCCTAATGCAGAGAATCGGATGACGAGAAGATGTTCCTTTTTCACCGATTGAATTATTTCTTGTAGAGAATAGGGTTGGTAGAAGGATCGTTGTACATCTTCATCTGGCGATATACCTTCATGTACTTGCGACCCTGCTCAATGTCTTCGAGCAACTGGTCGATGGCTGTGCTGAGATCCACCTGCTGTTCAAGAAGAACCTGCAGTTTGGCTTGACACTTCTCTACATGGGCAGCGTCAGCATCCTTGCGCTCGGTCTGTTCTTGCATGTGCCAGATCTTCAAAGCAAGAATGGAAAGACGGTCAATGGCCCATGCTGGACTCTCTGTGTTCAGTCGTGCGTCGGCCAAAGGCTTGATGTCACTATACAACTTACGGAAGTAAGAATCGATTTCCTCTACCAAATCGGTGCGGTCCTGATTGCTGTGGTCGATGCGACGCTTCAGTGCCAGTGCCTCTGTTGGGTCGATGTGTGGATCGCGGATGATATCTTCCAGATGCCACTGTACGGTATCAATCCAGCATTTCAGATACAGGCTATACTCAATAGAGTCGCGCTCGTAAGGATTAGAAATGGGCGTGTCCACATGATCTTTCAAGTGATAGTCACGAATAGCTTGCTTGAAGATTTGGTTAGCTTTTTCAGTAAATGTCATAGTCTATATTTTTTTTGTTTGGTGCAAAGGTACGAATAAGTGAGTGAAATACAAAAGAAAAGCTCGTTTTCTTTTGCATTTCCGAACGTGAGTACCTTGGGCGCTTGGCGCCAAAGGTGTAGAATAAGTGAGTGAAATACAAAAGAAAAGCTCGTTTTCTTTCTCTATTCCATCCCGATTCATTATCTTTGCATCCAATTATGAAAATAGTAGTTGACGATAAAATACCCTATATCCGCGAGAAACTCCAGATGCTGGCCGACCAAGTGGTGGCTATTCCTGGAGCAAAAATAGCGCCTGCCGACGTGAAAGACGCCGATGCCCTTATTGTAAGAACTCGCACACGATGCGATGAAAAACTGTTGGCTGGCTCGAAAGTGACTTTTGTTGCCACTGCAACTATTGGATTCGACCATATCGATGTTGATTATATGGAGCGTGCAGGCATAACATGGACCAGTTGTCCAGGATGTAATGCTGCCTCGGTGGCACAATATCTCGAATCGGCGCTCCTCCTGCTTCAACAACAGAAAGGACTTCAACTCGATGGAGCGACTATCGGTATTGTGGGATGTGGACATGTGGGACAGAAAGTGAAGAACGTAGCTGAGCGCATGGGTATGCATGTCTTGGTATGCGATCCGCCAGTGGGCTCCTCAGACTATGTGTCGTTAGACGTGATAGAGCGGGAGGCAGATGTCATCACTTTCCATGTGCCACTCACCCGCGAAGGATGTTATGCTACATGGCATATGGCAGATGAAGCGTTCTTCCAAAGGCTCTCGCGCGTACCTTATATAATTAATACAAGTCGTGGGCCTGTGGTTGATAATAACGCTCTGTTGACAGCATTGTGTGAAAAGCGAGTGCGCGATGCGGTTATCGATGTATGGGAGGGTGAACCTGATATCAATCTCCAACTCCTGAAACAGGCATTTATTGCCACTCCACATATTGCAGGCTACTCTGCAGATGGCAAGACTAATGCCGATAACATGGTAATTGAAGCTCTTTGCCATCATTTCCATTTGCCCAATCCCGGTCGTATAGATCCTCCGTCACTACCTGACGGTTTTCATTTCACAGGTGATCCTTTACAGCTTTACAACCCCATCAAGGATAGTGAAAAACTTAAAAACGACCCCTCGCTGTTTGAATCTTTGCGCAATAATTACCCACTTAGACGTGAAAAAATCTGAAAAAATATGCAGAAAAAGGCCTAAAAAGTGCACAGATTATGGGTGTTTGTGCAAAGAAAAACGCTTTTTTACCGAAATTATTTGCGTAACTCAATAAAAATTAGTTACTTTGCAACCGCTAAGCGCCCTATGGGTTAGTAAGCACACAAAAAGAGAATACATTATAAACTTATTTTAAAAAGAACATTATGTCAGAAATTGAAAGCAAAGTAAAGGAAATCATCGTTGACAAGCTCGGTGTTGACGAGGCAGAAGTAAAGCCCGAAGCAAGTTTCACCAACGACCTCGGCGCTGATTCTTTGGATACCGTTGAGCTCATCATGGAATTTGAGAAAGAGTTCGGTATCTCTATCCCCGACGACAAGGCTGAGAAGATTGGCACTGTAGGTGATGCTATCGCATACATCGAGGAGAACAAAAAATAAATCACATCTGTGATGGACTTTTGGGTGTTGGGTGTTGGCGTACCTTTTGGTGGCCAATGTTCAACACCCATTCAGTAATAGGACATCACTAAGACAACCAAATGTAAAATATGGAATTGAAAAGAGTAGTAGTGACTGGACTCGGTGCCGTCACGCCACTGGGCAACACTTCTGAGGAGACCTGGCAGAACATGCTGGCTGGAAAGAGTGGCGCAGCCCCCATTACCAGCTTCGATACCACAAACTTCAAAACTAAGTTTGCGTGCGAAGTGAAGAACCTTAACATCAATGATTATCTTGATCGTAAAGAGGCTCGTAAGATGGATCGTTACACACAGCTGGCTCTTATTGCTGCTAAACAGGCTGTGGAAGACAGTGCAATGGACCTTGATGCCGAAGACAAAAACCGCATTGGCGTTGTTTATGGAGTAGGTATCGGTGGTATTAAGACCTTCGAGGATGAAGTGAAATACTATGGTGTTCACGAGGCTGATGGTCCTAAATTCAATCCATTCTTCATTCCGAAGATGATTGCCGATATTGCTGCCGGACAGATTTCTATTATGTACGGTTTTCACGGACCAAACTATATCACTGCTTCGGCTTGTGCTTCTTCAAGCAATGCATTGGCTGATGCTTTCAACCTTATCCGTTTGGGCAAGGCCAACATTATCGTAAGTGGTGGTGCTGAGGCTGCTATCTGTGCAACAGGTGTTGGAGGTTTCAATGCTATGCACGCTCTGTCAACTCGCAACGATGAACCAGAAAAGGCAAGTCGTCCTTTCAGCGCAAGTCGCGATGGATTTGTCATGGCTGAAGGTGCTGGTTGCTTGATTCTTGAAGAGCTCGAGCATGCTAAGGCACGTGGTGCTAAGATTTATGCAGAAATGGTTGGTGCAGGAATGAGCGCCGATGCTCACCACATCACCGCCTCTCATCCAGAGGGTCTCGGTGCATGCCTCGTGATGCGTAACGCATTGGAGGATGCTGGCTTGAATCCTGAAGATATCGATTATATCAACGTACACGGAACATCTACCCACGTAGGTGATATCTCTGAAGCCAAGGCTATCAAGGAAGTGTTTGGCGATGCTGCTTATAAGCTCAATATCAGCAGTACCAAGTCGATGACTGGCCACCTCCTTGGTGCAGCAGGTGCTGTAGAGGCTATGGCTACCGTATTGGCTGTCAAGAACGACATCGTTCCTCCCACTATCAACCATGAGGAAGGCGATAACGATGAAGAGATTGACTACAACCTCAACTTCACCTTCAACAAAGCACAGAAGCGCGAAGTGCGTGCCGGACTGAGCAATACCTTCGGTTTTGGTGGTCACAACGCTTGTGTAGTGTTCAAGAAGTATGCTGAATAATTATAATTTCATAGATAGAATAAGGCTCCCTTTCCGCAAGGAGAAGGAGCTTTATTCTTCTTTATACAAAATTCTCGGATTTTATCCTCGCAACATACAACTCTATAAACAGGCTCTTCTACACAAGAGTCTGCGTCGCCGAAATGAGAAAGGACGTCCTTTGAATAATGAACGCCTCGAATTTTTGGGTGATGCCATACTTGATGCTGTGGTGGGCGATATCGTGTTTCGTCATTTTGAAGGCAAGCGCGAGGGATTTCTTACTAATACTCGCTCTAAACTCGTACAACGCGAAACACTCGGACGATTGGCCAAAGAGATGGGTATCACTCGGCTGATCACTACGTCTGACCGCTCTACAGTTCATAACAGTTACATGGGGGGAAACGCTTTCGAGGCCCTTGTTGGTGCGATTTATCTCGACCGCGGCTATGAAGCCTGCATGCGTTTCATGCAGAAGCGTATCCTCAACCAGATTATCAACATCGATAAAGTGGCCTATAAGGAGGTCAATTTCAAGTCGAAACTGCTGGAATGGAGTCAGAAAAACCGTGTGCGACTGGAGTTTAAACAAGTGGAACAGACGAAAGACGAGAACAGCAGTCCTGTCTTTGTCTATCAGGTGATACTTGAAGGTGTAGAAGGTTGTGCGGGTAAAGGATACAGTAAAAAAGAGAGTCAGCAGAATGCCTGCAAGGATACGCTACAGCGTTTGCGTCGCGAGCCACAATTCATAGACAGCGTGTTTGCTGCAAAGACGGAACGTACAAAGATGGAGGAGGAACCGATACTTTCTGTACCTGATCCAGAAGCTGATCAGCGTGATTTTATTGTGGAGCAACCTCAAACTACAGAAAGAGATTTTCCTCGTCCACAGAAATTGCTGCAGAAGAATGTATCGGCTAATGATAACCAGTCGGCAGACCATCATGATATGGACTTTTCACTTGATGATATTACGGCAACACCACGTGCCAAGAGCCGTGAGGAGATTATTGCCGAAGCAGAGGATGCTGCCTTTGCAGAATAACCCCCAATCGGTCATAGCCTGAATAATTCATAGGAATTAAGTAGGTTAGTTCGTTGCAGTATATGGCATGATGCTGTGTGAACTATAAGGTGAAGCTGTGTGCTGGCACTTGGAAATCTAAAAAAAAAAGTTTCTGAAAATTTCGACCACACGACCATAGATATGTCGTAATGCGTTGTGTGATAGCGATTTGGGAATGTGGTCGAATGCTCAGAATCCGTCTTTTCGACCACACTTCGACCACGCATGCTTTTCCCGATAATCATGACGGATGTTCACACGAAGTAAACAAATATTATTTTCAGGCATTTTCAAACGGCTGACAAAGATATTGTCCAACGTTTGAAAAAGGTGTTATCCAATATTAGATAAGAGTGTTATGCAACGTTAGATAAGGGTGTTTTCCAACGTTTGATAAGGGTGTTTTCCAACGTTTGATAATAGTGTTTTCAACGTTGGATAAAAGTATTTTCAACGTCGTGAACAAGTTTTTTCAAATATTGGAAAAGAATGGTGTCAAATATTATACAATCGTGTTGTCGGGTGTCACAACATGCAAATTGTGTATTGTTGGCTATTCTGGTTGGGCTGTTTCTCTGGTGGCAACGGCAGAGGACAGGTGGTCGATACTCCCCATATTTAAATTTCGACCACATACCTAAAGTCTTAAACTTCCGTACGTTATGAAAAAAGTGTGGTCGAGTGGTCGAAATTTTGCTGCGTCGTGCGTGCGCATGCGCGCGTATGCGTGCGTGATATAATAAGGTCTTAATCTCTCCGTCCCTATAGATTTTCGCAACTATATCTCGTTGCAGACCCGACCGCACAAGGGGTCAAGAGTATGATTCGAACTTGCAGACCATATTCATTCATCGCCCCCCAGCCTCTTATGACATTGCGACTCAACAGATGCCGATACAAAATAATTGAGAACTATCAGAGGAGTAGATTGGTAAAAATAGATATGCGCTTTTTTGCACACATTGATTAACTACTGATTAACAGCTGTTTGCGTAATAGCCTAATATTAAAGAAATAGATGTTCAACACTTGATTATATCTATTATTATGACTAACTTTGTACCAAAAATAGAAATATGTATATAAAAAGCATTTACATATCAATGCTTCTGACGTTAACTGTAGTAAGTTGCGACGTACGTCATGAAGGGCGGATTGATTCAGCATACCATATGGTGGATGTGAATCCAGACAGTGCCATCTCTATCCTAGACAGAATAAATCAAAAGAAACTTAGTAAAACAGAGCGAGCTCGTTTTGCATTGGTTTATACCATAGCACAGGACAAAAGCGGTCTTGACGTTGACGACGATTCGCTGCTTTCTATTGCTTATGACCATTATCGCAAATACGAGGGAGACACGTTGTTTTCGAAGTGTATGTACTATATGGGTAAGTGTTATGCTCTGAACTCAAAGGTGGAATCGGCAATAGAATGTTATGAGAAGGCAATAAATGCCTCTGACCGACAAGGCGATAGATACATCAAGAGTCTTGCTTTGGAGAAAATTTCTGTTTTACAGAGAGAAACTAATCCACGAAAAGCTGTCTATGAAGCGCGACAGGCATTGGAAACATACCTGTCTATAGACAATCATTCCGCAATCAATGTATTCTATTATACTCTTAACCTGGCCGATGCATTTATATACGCAGACAGTTTGACCAATGCGGAATACGAATGCAATAATGCTATAAAAATTGCAAACACACTTAAGGACTCTATGCTCTTGTCATATGCTTACCAAGATAAGGCTCTGGTTGCAGAAAAACAAGGAAAACTCCAAAAAGCCTTAAGTTTGTCGAAAGCAGCTTATAATACTGGACACAAAGACAATAGCAAGAAAATCAATCTAGCATCCGCTTATCTTGCAGTAGATTCCACTAAAGAATGTAATGCAATTCTCAATACTATTGAGACAAATTCGGAAACAGAGTGCTATACATTATTATATATGCGGCATATCGCATCTATGAAGAATGGAGAGTACACCGATGCTATTGTCTTCGCAGACTCGGCATATAAGAAACTTGAGCAAATATATGCTGCCGAGCAAATAAGTAAAGAAGATTATTATAAAAAACTTGCGCAAGAAATAGTTGAGCATAGTATAGTTGAAGAGAAAGCAAGCTTTCAGAACAAACTGCTAATTTTAATTATATTTGTTTCTGTTGTTGTTCTTTCGACCATATTATATTCTTATAGGCAATACAAAGAAAAAGTAAGATTGCAAAAACAAAAAGAAAGGCTCGAGAGAGATGTGGAAAAACGTATTCACGAGGAGGAAATTAAACGCAAGGATCTTCAATTGGCAATTCAGAAAGCAGAGTCACAAAAGGAATTAGAGAAAAAGATGCTTGAAGAGGATGCCAAAAAGAAAGAACTGCTGTTGGAAATCCATAAAGCTGAAGCTGCGAGAGAATTGGACAAGCAAATACATGAACAAAAAATGAGACATAGGGAGATTCAACTTGCAACGATGCGCAAATATATTCTTTCCAAAATCAAGATATCAAAAAAAATCGAAGAACTAAAGGGAAATAGGGATAAACCAGTTTGTCTGACTGACGAGGAATGGGAAGAGATAAGAATATTCATCGATAATACAGAAGAAAATTTTGTATTCAGACTTAAGGAGAATTTTCCCGAATTAACAGATGATGATATGAAATTTATGATGCTCATTCGCCTAAATCTGCCTTCCAAAGCCATGGCTCAGATATATGGAATAAGCGATAAGTCCATATGTCAAAAACTGTTTGTATACAAATCAAAAGTGAGACTAGAGAAAGAAGAAAAGGTCTCTTTACGTGAATTTATTCTCAATTTTTAGTGTAATTAGCTGAAGAAATAGATATAAGAAAATAGGCTGGTGCGTGTAATAGACTGCATAGCAGCTTGTTATGCAAGTTGGAAAACGTGATGAAATAGATATTGATTTCTTGGAACGATGGAAAAAAGCATTTAACTTTGCACTCGGAAATCATCCAAAAATCATCTTAAAAACAATTGACATGAAGAAAATTTTCCAATTTGCATTACTTGCACTGCTTAGTATTGCTCCTTGTTACCTTTTACCATATTATTATTCTAAAATTAAGTCAAAATGAGATACATATCAATCCTTCTTGTAATCTTTAACGCCCTCACCATATATGGGCAGACAGACAGCGTCATGTATCGCAGTTTGAAAGAAGTTGAAGTTCTGGCAAACAGAAGGTTTATAAAAACAAAAGGTGCGGAGACAAAGATACAGATTGCTAATGGCCCTTACGCTGAGATTGGAAGTGTGAAAGAGATGTTGCGCAATCTGCCAGGTGTGGTAAGTGTAAACGAAGAAATAGAGGTGAGAGGAAGCGGAACGCCGGCATTTGTGGTAGACGGACGTGAAATTAAAAACCTCAGCGAACTCGATGTTTTGCAATCTTCACAAGTCAGGGAAGTGAGAATAGACAGGAATCCCGACATGAAATTTTCGAGTGCGTATAAGGCTGTGGTGTATATTGAGACGAAAAAATCACTGAATGATATGCTTTATCTTCAGGTTTACAACTCATTCGGCCTACGCCATCACATACAAGAAAATCCAGGACTGACCATGAGCGGACAATTCTCTAAATTCACCACGTCGCTTTCCTACTCCTTCCGACATGCTGCATTCCGCACGGATGAGACTTATTTCAGAAACATAACTCCCTCGTCAGACTTCCCGTTGGCATTCACTTTGGAACAGCCCCGGCAGAGCGAATACACAACAAATGCCCATGTGCTTAACTGGAGCGGTGAATATACATTCGACAAGTATCATCGTCTGGGGATATATTATCACACCATCTTTGAACCCACACTTACTACAGAAACAGGACACAACGTAATCAATTGGCACGAAGAAAAGAACTCTATGCTCTTTGAAGAGAGCAATCAAAAGCGTACGAACCTTCAGAGCTTGACTTTGTATTATAATTACCAACATGGAAAAAACCGTATAAAGTTTGTGCAGGACTATGCCTACCGCCATTCTTCCAACGAACTCAACTCGCGTGAGCAAGATGGTAGCAACAATAACAGCATAGCCTCGAATGCATCGAGAAACTATCATATATTGACCTCAAATATAGAATATACAGGAAAACTACCTCTGGACATCTCACTCACGGCAGGAGAAAGATATTATTATGTCATCTCCCAAACCAACACAACTTCCATCGGTGGCACCAACTACGAGATTCCCAACTCTGCTTACCTGCACGTGATAGAACACACCCCGCAGACCTATATGGGGCTTCTGCGCAGATTCGGTTCCTTTTCTGCCAGTGCTGGATTTCGATACGAATATATTAGTCGCAAACTGTCGGGTATCACTGATGCCAGCCTGCATTATTCAAAATTCATGCCATGGATGCGTCTTTCTTATTCCAACGACAAAGGCTTTGACCTTTATGCCAGATATACCAATTGGCGTCGTCAGCCAAGTTTCTCACAAATCAATTCAGGCATAACATATCAGGATCCTTACGCTTATAGTGCAGGAAATCCCGGTCTGAAAACATCCTTCACTCACAGTGTGCGATTGGGGGGAAGCTATAAGTCTATTGATTTCGAAGTGAACTATCAGTATGAGCGTAATGTGATGGATGATGTGGAAATGGCAGTCGATAGAAACACCCCAGTGGTGAAACAACTCACCGTCAATCTTCCCAAATTTCAAGAATTGAGTTTCTCTCTGGGCTATAATCTTACATTGATAAAAAAAATGGATTTCTATGTCAACTGTACACTTTCGCTGCCAGATGCTACAGTGAGAATAATGGATGAGGACGTAAAACGCAGTAGTCCGGCATTCGATATCAATGCAAACCTGACCTACCGTCCACTAAAGTATCTTAGCATCTATTCCACATTCTCTCATCAGGGGCATAGACAATACATTACCACTATCCAGCGCAGTGTTCAACAATGGAATGCTGGTGCAACGGCGAGTCTGGCAAAGGGAAAACTCTCTATGACACTTGAGGTGACCGATATACTCAACCGCGCACATTTCAACAATATCACTTCAAACTATTTCAACGTAGAGTATGGCACCTTTGGCAAAAATGATAACAGAGGCATACGCTTCAGAGTTTCATACACGATATTCAACAAACGTATACGCTCAAATAGCAACCGAGGTAATGAAGAAGTTATAAACAGAACAGAATAAATAGCGATGAAATATAAGATGAAACATATAGAACAGTATGACAGCATGCAGTGCGGAGCTGCTTGCATAGCCATGATTTCTCACTATTATGGCAAAGTCTTATCTTTATCTTATGTTTCTACAATGTGCAACATACAACGTTATGGAGTGTCATGACATTGGGAATGATGATTGCCGTACAATATATAATAGGACAGCTAAATTCACCCGTTGAGCAGTTGATGCAGTTCTTATATTCTCTGCAGGATGTTAGGATTAGTCTTGAACGTATCAATGAGATACATCACGCCACTAACGAAAATGAAGGACATGAATACAAGACATCTTTTTGCAACGAATCGTTAGGTATTAGCCTGAACAATATTAGTTTCAAATATGATTCACATGCCCTTCGTAACGAAGGTAGTGATAAATTTCTACACATGCCAATCACAAGTCATCGAAAACAACTCATCCACATTGATGACAAGAATTATTTTGAGGCATTGATAAAGCTAAACAAAACATATGCGGATAGCATGCAGTTACAAGAACATCAAAAGATTGAAGTAAGAATTCTCATTAGTGACAAAACCATCGGGCAGTTACTGGGATTCTGACATTCTCTAAAGAACAAGACACCAGGATACATTCATTTCTTTTAGTGAGATGACACATGTATCTGACAAAGCCCTGCTT
>Ga0129311_1000863_pt1 | contig 24143 bp, 18 predicted proteins | sample Go1ome_FD_94435 | JGI IMG/M metagenome (GOLD analysis project Ga0129311, IMG submission 94435) | Western lowland gorrila individual fecal microbial communities from Wisconsin, USA - Go1022B metagenome | ecosystem: Host-associated > Mammals > Digestive system > Large intestine > Fecal | place... | reverse complement strand
TTACACGTCCCGTCATCCAGATGCTGCACTTGAGACGACGTCCCACAAGCGGCTCTCCGAGTATGTCAGCCTTTCTTATACACATCCAGAACTCGACATCATTGCAGCTGAGCTTGATGAAGCGAAGTTCCTCCTCGGTAAGCTCATTTACAGAGTCTTTGATCTCCTTGATCTCTCCGATTACTGAATAAAGGTCGCATTCGACTCCGCAGGGCATAAAGCTCTGATCCACAAGTGAATACAGATCCTCAGACTCTATTCTCTCAGATATCTGATGAAACATATTGAGATCGGATTCCGTCAGCGCATCTATCGAATCCACCGAATCATCTTCTGCCGGAGGCATATCGAATATGGCTGCAACATCCTTCATATCCATGCCCATAAGAGGATCGAGAGGATCATCCTGCGGCACTACCGGCAACAAAACCGTTGCCTTATTGGAAAATGCCGACAAGGCTGTTCCCTTGAATGAGTTTACCGGGTCATTTGCCATCCTAAGACGGTAGCTTACCGGATTACTCATAAAAAATATCAGAGAAAGTCCGATATTGTAAGCCTCAATGACACCTGAGTAGGTCTCCTCCATGGTATGACGCTCCACCGTACATTCGGCAGTCGTCGATATCTCCGGTGAATCGTAGAAGGGGTAGTAATACTGAAGCTCCGAAAATTCTCCGTTGCCGTGTATCAATCCGGCACAAATTCCCACAAAAGAATTTACAGGCATTCTGTATTCCAAAAGCACGGTCCCGTCACCTAAGTCGAGCCGTGCTGTCAGATATTCGGGTCTTAGTACCCGATTCCTTATTAATCTGTAGACAGTACCTTCCGTGTTATATTCCGAAAAGCCTGCCGCATTTAGATAATTATGCATATTCCGTTATGTTCGGATCATTAATATACTTGATCTTTCCGCCGAGTGCTGTGATCTTCTTTTCAAAATCCTCGTAGCCTCGCTTGATATAGCCTATACCGTCAATAGAACTGATGCCGTCCGCCTGAAGTGCCGCTATAACAAGAGCAGCTCCCGCACGAAGATCCGGTGCCGATATGGAAGCTCCCGAGAAACGCTCTATTCCGTCAATAACGGCAACATTACGCTCTACTCTGACCTCTGCTCCCATACGTCTCAACTCCTCAACATATTTGAAACGGTTTTCAAATATGGATTCGGTAACTATACTTGCACCTTCAGCAAGTGCAAGCGTGACAGCTATCTGTGGCTGCATATCTGTCGGAAATCCGGGATACGGAAGTGTCTTAACATCCGTGTGACGCTGCTTTTCTGCGCCTATTACACGAACCGCCTCATCATATTCCTGCACGGTATTACCCATCTCGGTAAGCTTCGCCGTGATGGACTCAAGATGCTTAGGTATGACATTTTTTATGAGAATGTCTCCTCTGCAGGCAGCCGCCATACACATGAAGGTTCCTGCCTCGATCTGATCGGGAATGATAGCGTACTGCGTACCGTGCAGCTTACTAACGCCATTGATCCTGATGGTATCTGTTCCGGCTCCCTTGATCTTGGCTCCCATACTGTTAAGGAAGTTTGCAACATCAACGATGTGAGGCTCACGTGCCGCATTCTCGATAATTGTCTGTCCCTCTGACATACTTGCAGCCATCATTACGTTGATGGTCGCACCTACGGTAACAACATCAAAATATATATGTGCTCCCTTAAGTCTTGCTGCTGTTGTGGAGAGATATCCTCCCTTTATGTCGATCTTGGCTCCGAGTGCCTCAAATCCCTTTATATGCTGGTCGATAGGTCTTGCGCCTATCGCGCATCCTCCCGGAAGCGGCACCTTGGCATTTTTGTATTTTCCGAGCAAAGCTCCGATAAAATAATATGATGCTCTTATCCTGCGCATAAAATCATCATCTACCTCACAGCTTGTGATAGCAGCTCCGTTGATCCTTACGGTATGCGCATCTATACGCTCGACCTTGGCTCCGATATGAGCTATGGCCTCAAGCATGACATTTACATCATTTACATTTGGAATATTCTCTATCAGGACATCCTCGTCTGCCATAATAGCAGCCGCAAGAATACCGAGCGCGGCATTTTTTGCACCGCCGATTGTAACTTCACCTTTAAGCTCGGATCCGCCCTTGATGATATACTGTTCCATTCGTTCCCCTTTTATTTCGGTCGTTTGTGATTTTTTACAAACAGATACGCCTGCTTACGCGAGGCCTATCCGAATATTAAAGTATACTGCCATAAAGCCTATGGCTTTCACATATGCAGTAAGTTATGATTATATACGCTCGGGCAAAATTTGTAAACCTCAGCGCATTTGATAAGTGTTCGACATTTCCAGCCTTACAATATTGATCTCAACTTTAAACTCAGCCGGCTGCTTCAAACTCAAGTCTGTTTTATCCTGCTTTTATCCGTCTTACTTGCCGTTATACTTAATAAAGCAGGTAAAATCACTGTTATACTTTGCAAAATACTGTGCGGCTTCCTCTACACTCATGCTCTGCTTTGAACTAAGCTCATCATTCTCCGCCGGATAGAATACACCTATGCTTGTTCTGTCATAAGCATACAGCAGACAGTAGCTGCCATCTCCGAGTCTTGCCATTACCGGTGCATCCTTACCTATATAGTACATCAGTTTATTCAGTTCAATTCCCTGAGCATCCATCAGTATATAAGCGCTGTCCGTTATCTGGTCGTTGAGGAGGTCACCGTTTTCCACTGCTGCAACCAAAGGTGCTGCAGCACTGAAAGGATCTTTGATCGTGTGACTCGAATTCCTGTCGGCTCTGCTGTACAGAACAACACAGTTATCGTCATATATCCATCCTATCTCGTCATAGCAGGCTTCCATAGCCTCCTTCAGGCTTGAATACTTTCCTTTAAGATTGCCGTTGGCATAGGCATAGTAATTTACGCTGCTGCTCTTTTTATTCGATTGCAGTTCGATGTTGCCGGATTTCTCATAGCTTATATTCTGAGGTGCCGTAACCTTAAGGCTGCGTGTAGTTTTGATATTTTCGTCAAGATCTACGTAGTATATCTTTTTCTTTGTATCAGTATCTGAGGACGATATGTAATTCGTATACAGCTCAGCCTCCTCCTCGCTGCTGACGATCGTATCCCTGCTTACAAAGCTGTACTCATTGCTGCCTTCACCCTTTTTATACTGGGCAAGACGTATACGGTCTCCGTCTATCCTTATGTCCTCGAAATACAGACCTTCCTTGCTGTAATCCATAACGGAGTTGAGCTGCGGATCAACTATATGCAGATCGGATATCGGTCTTCCCTGTATCCTTCCGTTGATGATACGATTATCTCCGACATTCCTCTCTCCGTAGATAAGATCATTGTTATAGAAACCTATGACATTGAGCACCTTTCCGCTCTCTGCGCTTATTGTGTTTGTATTTCCACTCTCTATATCCATGAGCTTGATGCTGTTTTCACCGTCTGTATCACCGTCAAGCCAGGCTATCTTGGTCTGATCGTAGCTCGATGCAAATCTATGCTCACCGAGCCCCGTTGCAACAGTCATAAGCTCCTGAGATATACCGTCTATGGCATATACAGAATCATCCTGCTTAATGTAAATGACTCCCGAATCACTCATTGCACACAGCTCATCAAGCTCAAGCTTGATATTTTCATAATTATTCACTATAGGAATAAAGAATATCTCCTCATTACTCTGATCCTGACTGTTGTATCTGCAATAGGTGATGCCGTTATACCCCTCATGCCGACCTCTGTTCATGTATCCGTACACAACGAAATCAACATTACCGGAATCATCCGCCGACAGTATCTTGATGTCATAATCGTCATGTGATGCCCTTATTCTGTCTGTCTCACTTCGGAAAGAAAAGATATTAACAGCCTTCTTTTCTTTTTGATCAAAGCTCCACAGCTCATTATCCGTCTTGAATACTATAAATCTTCCGTTTTCTGATTTGGCAGTCTGTATCTTATCCTTTGAGATGATACCCAGCTTGATCCTGTTTCCCGCAAACAAGTGCTTGCTTCCTTCAAATACCTGACAGGTGTGTCTCTCGTAATTCATCATGTATACACGGTCATTTCCCGCCTTCATGGTGAATTCTTCTGTATTTTCATACAGATCCGGATTATCTCCGTCATTTCCCGGACTTTCGGTCAGATACCTGATCTCTACTGCTCCCATCATGCCGTCATATTCCTTGACAGTAAGCTCAGGTTCTCCCTTAAGCTGCATTCCGCTGTCTCCCCAGGTGATCTGTGAGAATGAAGAATCAATTCCTACTGTATCAAGACTTGAATTGTCGGCACTGTCGCTGCTCTCAAGATATACAGTCAGATCTCTTGCCGTCTCATAACTAAAGGTTTTTTCATTGAAATCCGATGCGGTTTTAAGCATATCGAATACACTGTTGTTATCCGACCATATTATCCTTGTATAGTAATTAACGGTCTTCTCGCCCATAGTCAGCTTTATCCTAAGCAGATAGGGAATATCCTTTTCTATCATATTCTGTATGGGAAGCTCCGTGTAAATGTCTCCGTCTCCGCTTTTCGCAGGTACATCTACAACAGTTTTTTCTATATAATGCTCCAGATTCAGACTTCTTACCTCATAGGACAGCTCTGTGACTACATTATCATATATCTTGATACGCAGCCCAAGTTTTCTGTCCTCGGGAAGCGGTGTGATGCTGTCAGATGCGGCTTTGTTGCCCATATCCTGCATATAGCCGTACATTACATTTGCATATATTCCACCGATATCTGCATAAATAACGGGAAGCGTCGGTTCCTCCATGGCAGAATATACAGCATGCTCTCTCTCCGTATTCTTAAAACTCCCGATAAAAAAAACCGAAAGGGCAGCGATAAAGCCTACTGCTCCTATCACTGCCAAAACCACACTTACATTGATTCTTTTTCTTTTTCTGCTTTTTTTAGTCATGTTTAGTCCTTAACATAACCGAGTGCTCTCTCGAGAGCTCCCTTTTCCTCTGAACCCAACTGTACGTCGGTTGCTCCTGCCTCAACATCCTTGACATACAGGAAGCACCCGTTTGCTCCGTGCATACAGTTTATGATAAGCCCCGAATTGGTGTAATCCAGAAGTGCCATTGCAAAAGATATCTTTCCTCCCATGCCTTCAAACGCATCATAATGTACTATTCCCATTTTCTGATAGGAAGCTCTTATGTTGCGGTTCATTGCACGCATTACTTCCTTGTTTGCGACATCCTCGGCCTCTAGCTTATCTATACGTTCCTTTTCATCCAGTATAAGATCCTCCAGACTTTCTGCATCTCTTCCACGCATGAACATATCATACTGTCTGTAAACCGTCTTATATCTTGCTATCGCAAAAAAAGCAATGATCATGCTTATCACGCTTATTGCCACAGCTATCAATGCGGCAATAAGTTCTATACTCATTTGTTCCATACTCTACCTCGCTGTATTTCTGAGTTTATTTATAAGCTTACCGTCAGAATTCACGGATGGCTCTTATTCTGTCTGTAATGGCCTCCAGCTCTTCCTGCGAATTAAACTCTATCTCAAGCTTACCCTTGTCTTTGGAACGCTGAACTATATTTACCTTATACCTCATTTTCTCACTCAATTCATCAGCAAGCGCCTCGATATACGGATCCTGCTCCTTTTCTGTCGAAGTTCTGTTTTCCGGTCTCGGATTATTATATCTCTTTGCTAATTTCTCTGTTTCTCTAACGCTCAGCTTGCCGTTTACTGTTTCTCTCGCAGCCTTATACTGAGCCCTTTTACCGTTAATTGACAATATTGCTCTCGCATGTCCGGCGCTTAACTGGTCACTTTCGATCAGCTCCAGTATATCGTCATCCAGCTGCAATAATCTCAAACTGTTTGTTATAGTTGTTCTGCTCTTGGATACGCGCTTTGAAAGCTCCTCCTGTGTCAGATCGAAATCCTCGATAAGCGAGCGATATGCCTTGGCTTCTTCAACGCTGTTTAAGTTTTCTCTCTGGATATTTTCTATAAGAGCGATCTCTGCGGTCTCTCTGTCATCCAGATCTCTTACGATCGCAGGTATTTCCTTAAGTCCTGCTATCCTTGCAGCTCTCCATCTTCTCTCTCCTACTATTATCTTGTAGGTCTTTCCGGTCTTTTTAACGATTATAGGCTGTATCACACCATGTTCTTTGATTGATGCCGCCAGCTCATTAAGACTTTCGTCATCAAACGCTTTTCTCGGCTGTTCTGCGTTAGGCTCTATAAGAGACAGCTTTATTTTGGATGTTTCACGTGAAACATCGGCGTCACCGGATGATAATGTTTCACCGCTGCGCTTGCGTGCAGCCGTATTTTTTATCTGTCTGGTTTCCGCAGCTGCTGCTACGGTCTCTTCTCCGAAGATAGCTCCGAGTCCTCTTCCCAATCCTTTTTTTGCCATTATATTCTCCCAAGCTTAATTCTTATTCATCAGCTCTGCTGCAAGCAGTCTGTAGCTCTCCGCTCCCCTTGAACCGGAATCATAGGTGGTTATAGGTTCTCCGTATGAAGGAGCTTCGGCAAGTCTTATATTTCTCGGTATGAAGCTATCGAAGATATACTCATTGAGACTGGCCTTTACCGAAGCTACGACCTCCTCGCTCAGCTTTGTCCTGACATCATACATAGTAAACACTATTCCCTCAACCTTAAGCTTGTGATTCAGCTTCTGTCTTACCATCTCTATGGTATTAAGAACCTGATTAAGTCCCTCAAGAGCAAAATATTCGGTCTGTACAGGTATCATAGCTGTATCCGAAGCGACAAGACCGTTGATCGTAAGTATTCCTATAGACGGCGGACAATCAATAAACACATAGTCATAGTTCTTCCTGATGTTTTTTATTGCGTCCTTAAGTGCGGTCTGCTGTTTTTCCGAATCAAGGAGCTCCACTTCTGCTCCCGAAAGATCTACATCAGCCGGTATCAGATCCACTCCCTCGGCAACATTTTCTATAATACATTCTTTAGCCTTGACATTACCGCATATCAGATCATATACGGTAGCTTTCCCTTCCGGAAGTTCAGATATGAGTCCGCTTGTAGCATTCCCCTGAGGATCGAAGTCAATTACCAGTATTTTCTGTGATGCTTCACCGAGTGCGGCTGCAAGATTTATCGCAGTTGTTGTTTTTCCCACTCCGCCCTTCTGATTTGTAAGTGCTATGACTTTTGACATGCTTCCCCCAATTATTAAATATATATTTCATTACGCATCTGAGCTTAGATTATGATCGGCTCCTTATATCAATGCGAATATCCGCCGATGATCGGTGCAACGATACTTTACCATATTATCAGCTATATTAAAAGAAAAAAGCCATAAAGATAAGAAAGCGGTAAGATTTTTTCATCTCACCGCATTTCTTGCAAAATATCCTTAAAACCCTTATTTTCCCATGCAGAATTTTGAAAAAATCTCGTTTATCAGATCCTCTTCTGTTTCTTCTCCTATGATTTGTCCCAGCGCATGATATGCATCCATCATATCTACAGTATAGAAATCCTCGGGCATTCCGGACTCCGCAGAAACTATCAGTGCTTCGATCGATGACCTGGTATTCTTAAGCAGTTCCAGATGTCTTACCGAGCTTACTATCACTCCTTCATTCTCAGATACCTCTCCCATATCAAAGGCAGCTTCTATTTTTTTATACATTTCGTTTATGCCGATACCTTCCTTAGCCGATATAACTACCGTATCTGCATTAACATTGACTTGCATAAGCCCTGCGATAATATCTTCGGTATTCTTCTCATCCGCAGCATCTGTTTTATTGATAACACATATTGTATGAGCCTTTTTCGACAGCACCATTTCTGCTATTTTTCTTTCTTCTTCGTCGAACTCTGCCGTTCCGTCTATAACATAAAGAATCAGATCTGCATCTTCGGCATTCTCGAGTGCCTTGTCGACGCCCATCTGTTCTATAACATCATCACTCTCTCTTATACCTGCCGTATCGGTCAGTCTGAGATTGATATTTCCGAAGGAAACATTTTCGCTTATGGTATCTCTGGTGGTACCGGGTATCATTGTAACGATAGCTCTTTCTTTTCCGAGTATCGCATTCATGAGCGAAGATTTTCCGGCATTAGGCTTACCTATTATTGCAGTCTTTATACCGTTTCCTATTATCCTGCCTCTGTCAAAACTGTCTATAAGTCCTGTAAGTTCGTCCTTCCATCCGTAAGCAGCTTCCCTTATCACCTCGGCATATCCGTCCAGACTGTAATGCTCCGGATCATCCAGAGCCGCCTCAATATAAGCACTTCTTTCAAGTATATCTGAACGAAGCTTCACTATCTCCGAAGACAAACTTCCCCTTAACTGCTCAAAGGAGTTTCTTATTGCATTATCATTTTCGGCATTGATAAGATCTATGATAGCTTCTGCCTGAGAAAGATCTATACGTCCGTTTAAAAACGCTCTCTTTGTAAATTCCCCGGGTTCTGCATTTCTTGCTCCCGCCTCAATAACAGCTTCAAGTGCTCGTCTCATTACAAGTACGCCGCCGTGACAGTCTATCTCGACTACATCCTCTCCGGTAAAGGAATGAGGTGCCGGCATATTCAGCACAAGCACCTCATCGTATGTTTCACGTGAAACATTACCGATATATCCGTAATAGATATGCGACGGCTCTGTAAGTTTGATCTCCTTTCCGCTTTTTGAACGGAAAATCTTCTCAACTACTGCCCTGCTCTCCGGACCGGATACTCTGATTATCCCTATACCCGACTTGCTCATTCCCGAAGAAATAGCCGCTATGGTCTCTGTTTTTTTATCGTCTGTAAAACTCATGATTTTTATTTGATGGGCTCCTTTGACGGTGTTCCGGCCTTTCTCGGATACTGATCCGGAGTCTTTTTGATCTTTCTGACGCTTACGATACTTCTCTCTATGTCTGAATCCGGAAGCATAAAATCCTGTATATCTTCTATATTTCCGCCCAAGATCTTTATTGCCTTTGATGCATCTCTTATCTCCGAATGCGATCCTCCCGACTTGTATGCCACAAACAAACCGTCGGGCTTAACAAAAGGCAGGCAATATTCCGATAGTGCGGACATATTTGCAACCGCTCTCGAGACACAGATATCATATTTTTCTCTGTATAGCTTGTTATTGCCGTAATCCTCCGCTCTTCCGTGAAGAGTCTCTATATCCTTAAGCTCAAGCTCTGCTATGACCTCATCAAGGAAATTGAGTCTCTTCTTAAGCGAATCAAACAAAGTGATCTTAAGCGACGGAAATACTATCTTAAGCACCATTCCCGGAAATCCTGCACCTGTTCCCACATCTATGAGTTTGATTCCTTTCGCCTGAGCAAGCTCATCTTTCAGATTCGGAGCCTTAATAATACTCAGCGAATCAACAAAATGCTTGCTTATGAATTCATCTTCCTCGGTAATTGCGGTAAGATTCATAAACTTATTCTTCTCAACCACAAGCTCGTAATATCTATATAGCTTTTCTGTCTTAAGCTCATCAAGCTCAAGTCCGAGCTTTTTACAGCCTTCGATAAGCTTTAACTTAAAATTATCAGTCATATTATCTTTCTCTCTCAAGGTATACTAGCAAAACAGAGATATCCGCAGGTGAAACTCCCGATATCCTGCTTGCCTGTCCTATATTTGCAGGTCTTATCTTTGTAAGCTTTTGTCTTGCTTCTATCCTCAGTCCCTGCATGGCATCATAATCGATATCTGCCGGTATAAGTCTCTTTTCAAGCTTTTTAAAATGCTCTACCTGCTGTTTCTGCTTATCTATATATCCCTCGTATTTTATCTGTATATTGACCTGTTCCCTGACTCTCCATGAAAGATTCGGTCTTGCCGGATCTATCTTTGACAAGCACTCATAATCAAGCTCCGGACGCTTTATAAGGCTCTCGAGAGTAACTCCGTGTCCGTCCTTAAGCTCCGAAGAATTATGCTCTCTGAGGAAGCTGTTGATATACTCATCAACGCCTATCGTAGTCTTTCTCACCCTGGCGATCTCAGCTGCTATCTCCTCTTCCTTATGAAGGAACTTATTATATTCCTCGTCACTGACAAGTCCTATATCATGTCCTATCTTACGCAGTCTGATATCGGCATTATCCTGTCTTAACAGCAATCTGTACTCTGCTCTCGAGGTCATCATTCTATACGGCTCCGTTGATTCCTTGGTAACAAGATCGTCTATAAGCACACCTATATAAGCCTCGGATCTGTCTAATACCAGTTCTTCTCTTCCGAGTGCCGATAAAGCCGCATTTAAGCCTGCCATAAATCCCTGTACTGCAGCCTCCTCATATCCCGAAGAACCGTTTATCTGTCCTCCTGAGTAAAGTCCCTTTATCTTCTTGGTCTCAAGAGTAGCCTTAAGACAGGTAGCATCAAGACAGTCATATTCTATGGCATATGCATTTCTTACTATTTCGGCATGCTCAAATCCCGGCAATGTCCTTATCATTGCATACTGCACATCATAAGGAAGAGACGAGCTCATTCCGGACATATATATCTCGTTGGTATATAAGCCCTCAGGCTCTGCAAATATCTGATGCCTCTCCTTATCCGGGAATTTCATCACCTTGTCTTCGATAGAAGGACAATATCTCGGTCCGGTTCCTTTTATCTCACCGGAAAACAACGGTGATCTTAAGATATTGTCTCTGATTATTTCATGAGTCTTATTATTGGTATAGGTGAGCCAGCAATCTGCCTGCTCTCTCTCGATATCTTCCGGCTCATTTGAAAATGAGAAAGGTCTGATAAAATCATCACCCTTTTGAACTTCCATCTTACTGTAATCAAGAGTCCTGCCGTCTACTCTTGCCGGAGTTCCCGTCTTGAATCTCCTTACAGGAAGCCCAAGCTCCATAAGTGATGCTGTAAGGTGATTGGCAGCTTTAAGTCCGTTAGGACCTGTATATTCGCTCACATCACCGTAAATACATCTCGCATTCAGATATACTCCCGTACACAATACTGCTCTGCGGCAGTTATATCTTGTGCCGGCAAGCGTTTCTACCGCCGAAACGCATAAACTTCCTTTCTCATCCTTTTCGGTAAGTATCTTACATATCTCTGCCTGCTTGATATAAAGTCCCGGAGTATTCTCAAGAGTCTTACGCATCTCGTAGGTATATACCTGTTTATCTGCCTGAGCTCTTAAGCTGTGTACTGCGGGTCCCTTGGAGCTGTTGATGATCTTGGATTGTATAAATGCCTTATCGGTATTTTTTCCCATCTCACCGCCGAGCGCATCAAGCTCACATACCAGATGCCCTTTTGATGTTCCTCCTATATTGGGATTACAAGGCATGAGTGCAATACTGTCCGCACTTACTGTAAATATTACTGTTTTAAGTCCGAGTCTTGCCGATGCAAGCGCTGCTTCGCAGCCCGCATGGCCTGCTCCGATAACTGCTATGTCATAATTTTCTTCTGCGCAAATATTCATGGCTCACATTTTACCACAATCTATGTTTATTTAGAACAATAACGAAACTAAAAAGGAGAACCGTTTTTACGATTCTCCTTTGTCTCATGCTTAAATCAGGCTTTAAGCCTCTGTCTCATTAACAGTGATCTCTGTCTTTGTCTCAACAACTGTCTCACTTACCTCGGTAACTGTCTCGCTGACATTTACCTGATCCTTGAGTTCAGTCTCTGCCTTATCGGCATCCCTGTTGATAACTTCCGGATTTTTCTGAGTTTCTGTTAATTTCTCGTTTTGCTTCTCGGAAGTCTTATCAAAGCTTCTTCTGTTCTTCTTTGCCGGGCATACTATAACATGTCTGTAAGGCTCCACACCCTCTGATCTTGTTATAATATCCTTCTCATTCTGAAGAATAGAATGAATTATACGTCTCTCATAAGGATTCATCGGCTCAAGAGCTACAGGCTTATGAGTTCTCTTTACCTTCTGAGCGATATTCTGAGCCAATGTCTCCATGGTCTCACGTCTGCGCTCACGATAGTTCTCGGTATCGATCTTGACTCTGATATAAGCTGTCTGGTGCTTGTTTACAACCTGACTTGTAAGATACTGAAGTGCATCCAGAGTCTGTCCTCTCTTACCGATAAGAACTCCCATATCGTCACCGGAAAGATCTACCGTAAGCTCGTTATTCTCGCTCTTAAACTCTCCCTTGTAGGAAATATTCATCTCCATGCTCTTGAAGAGTCCTGTAAGGAATTCCTCTGCTGTCTTGACAGGATCTCCTGTTACGGTTCCTGTCTTCTCATATTTACGAGGAGCATCCTTCTTTTCTTCCTTGGCGTATCCGCCCTTTGCTCTCTCCTCGAAGCTCTTCTTCTCTGTTCTTTCGCGTCCGGCTGCCTTATCACGATCGTTTCTGTTTTCTTTTCCCTGACGACGGTTGTTTCTGTTCTCGCGATCAAAGTTTTTCACAGGCCTCTCTGCCGGAATCTGTTCACTTTTATCTTCTTTTTTATCAGAGTTATCAACAGCTGCGGGCTTTACAGGTTTTGCTTCTTCGATCTTCTTAGGCTGCTTTGCAAACTCCTTTGCCTTCTCCTTAACTTCCGGAGCCTTAGTCTGCTTTTTCTCCCTAGGCTTATCTGACTTCACAGAAGTCTTTTTATCAACTATCTCGATGATAAACTTCTTTGCACCAAAGCCTAAAAAACCCTTGCTGCCTTCCTGAATAAGCTTATAGTTCAGATCGGCGCTCTGTATACCGAGGTCTATACTCGCCTCAATTATTGCTTCATTGAGAGACTTACCCTCATATCTCTTGTTTTCCATAATTCCCCCGGAAATTATTATTTACGATTCTTTTTATTATTGAACTGCTCTACCATCTTTGCTCTGTCGGCAATAGATGTAAGCTCGTAATAATCATTATTCTTTTCGATAGCGGCATGTGCATTATCGATCTTCTGCTGCTTCTTAGCCTCGATCGCATCAGCCTTTGCCTGAGCTCTCTTAACCTCATCCTCAAGTGATTTCTCATCGATAGGAGGAAGACCCTTCTTGGCTCTCTTCTTATTAGCCTTATCGATATTCTTCTTAACAAGATCATCTATATTTGTCTTGGCAAAATGCTTATTAAGGAAATACTGCTGTATACCCATAAGCACCGAAGATGCGATCCAGTATACACCGATACCCGAAGCAAACGAGAAGCAGAATACAACAGACATAAGAGGCATCATATAATTCATGGTGTTCATAGTCTGAGCCATCTGATCGTTGCCTTCCATAGCCTGAGTCTGAGTCTTGGACATAAGCTTGGTAGCCGCAAACTGGGCAAGACCTGCAAGTACCGGAATGATCCATGCCTTTACGGAAGTAAGTCCGTATGCCATAGGTGAGGTTGCAAGGTTAATGCCGAGGAAATTATTCATCTGCTCGATTACAGGATAGTTTGCTGAAATGGCATCAGCAGCACCGGAGAAAGCATTTTTAAAGAGATCCCACTGAGTCGGATCAAGATTATAGAGGAAATCTATAATATTATCCGATGTCGCTATGTTTCCGCCGCTTATTCTTGCCGTAGTAAGCAGCTTGGTAAGAGCCTCAGAACTGTGAGCAAAATTATTAACTGCGTCGATTGCTGTATCTCCGCCGATTGCATCAACGATATTCTGGAAAGGGATCTTAACAGATGCAACATATGCCGGAATATTAAGGATAACTCTGTACAAAGCAAAGATGATAGGCATCTGGATAATAAGCTGTCCGCATCCGCCTGTCATGCTTACGCCGTACTTTTCGTATACTGCCTTGATCTCAGCCTGCTGAAGCATCATGCTCTGCTGATCCTGTCTGCCTGCATATTTCTTCTGAATAGCCTTGATCTCAGGCTGCAGAGCGCTCATAAGACGTGATGACTTTCCCTGATTATATGCCATAGGGAACATCAATATCCTGGTAACAATTGTAAAAAGAATGATACACAGACCTATATTTGTCCATCCGAGTGTTGATGTAGCCTTGAATATAAGGTCCATGATGTATCCCATTATATTAACTATAAATGAGAAAATAGGACTTATGATAGGCAGATTACCACTGTACTTGGTTAGTGTAATAAAATCCAATATTATGCCCTCCCACAAGGTCGTTTTTTAAAAAGACCTGCTACTGCCGCATTTGCAATATAATGCAAATGACATAAAATTACGGAACCGGATCATAGCCGCCTTTAGACAGCGGATTGCATCTTAAAATGCGCCACGCTGCCAATACTATTCCTTTTAACACACCATACTTTTGTATTGCCTGAACGGCGTATTCAGAGCATGTAGGTATGTACTTACAGCGAGTATAGACCTTGTAAGGACTTATCTCTCTCTGATAAAACCTTATCATCGAAATGCAAAGCTTTTTCATATCTATATCACTTCAATTCTCAATATTAACTTTTATTCCATGATCTTCGAGGAGCTTAAGATAATCTCTTTCCAACTTATCGTAAGATGCTCTTCCCGCTCGGCTCCTTGCTGTTACTATGATGTCTTTGCCCTGTACGGTTTGATAATTGTTAAGTCTGAAGATCTCTCGGATCTTCCTGCAAAATGTGTGCCTTACGACACTGTTTCCTACCTTTTTACTTACACTGATACCCAGTCTGTTATGATCAGTACCGTTATCTTTTACATACATAACAAGAACACCGTTGGCTTTGCCCTTAACGGTGTTGTAAATACTGCGGTATTCACTGTTTTTCTTAATCGAAGGAAATCTCTTCATAAAACGTTAAAAGGACCGCGACGAATCGCGGCCCGTATAAGAATCAGCATTAGACTGTAAGCTTTGCTCTTCCCTTAGCTCTTCTGTTAGAAATAACCTTTCTTCCGCCTGCACTGCTCATTCTGGCTCTGAAACCATGAACCTTAGATCTCTGTCTCTTCTTAGGCTGAAATGTCATCTTCATGATTCAATCACCTCCTACCTCTTCTAAAAATATATGTACAGCTAAAACATCTCCGCTATTATATAGAAAACAGACTGAAAATGTCAACAAAAATTATCAATAAAGTTACCAACATTATATCAACAATAACTCAATAATTGTTGATAGCCCTTTATTTTATCAACATTTCATTGAAAATGAGTGTGAATTAAAGTAAAATAACTACGCAGGATTTCAGTGGCTATTATATAATGAAGAAACTACCCTGAAATCGTATCAACTTATTCACATTTACTGATTATAAGGACTGTTGATAAATGTTTTCCACTATCAAAGAAAAATGGCAGCAAATACTGCTTTTTATGAAAAATGAGTTTGAGATAATGGATATTTCCTTTAATACCTGGCTTGCGCCGCTCAAACCATATGCACTTATCGATGACAAGCTGTATATCATAGTGTCCGAAGATAATGAGCAGATAAAGCAGATAATCAAGAAAAAATACGAGGATCTCTTAGGCATAGCCATCCATGCCGTAGCCAGAACAAACGTTACTCCGGTATTTATACTTGAGAACGAAAAAGACGATATATCCAGATATCAGCCAAGTACAGAGGTACAGCCAAAGGATGATTTCAACGAGCTTATTAAGCGCAACGGACTCAATCCGAACTATACCTTTTATAACTTTGTATCCGGCAAATCAAACGAACTCGCACACGCAGCTTCGCTTGCTGTCGCAGAGAATCCCGGCAGAGAATATAAGCTCCTGTACATTTACGGAGGCGTAGGTCTCGGCAAGACCCATCTTATGCATGCAATAGCAATATTCATACTTAAGAACAATCCGTCGGCCAAGATACTCTATACTACCTCAGAGAATTTCGTTAACGATTACGTTAATTCCCTCCAGAAGAAGAATGCAGATGCATTCCGTAACCGTTACCGTAATCTTGATGTTCTGCTTATAGATGATATTCAGTTCATCGCCGACAAGGACGGTACCCAGGAGGAATTCTTCAATACCTTCAATTCGCTGTATAACAACAACAGACAGATAATAATCTCATCAGATAAGCCTCCGAGAGATATCAATAACCTTGAGGATCGTATCAAATCGAGATTTGAAGGCGGAATGATGGTAGATATTCAGCCACCTAACTTTGAGACAAGGATGGCTATACTTCGCAAGAAGGAAGAGCTGTCCGGTTATAATGTAGATGATGAAGTGATCAAGTATATTGCGACCAATATCAAATCCAATATACGTACCCTTGAGGGAGCCTTATCCAGGATAGTGCTTAAATCAAAGCTTGAAAAGGTGCCTATCAATGCCGAAACAGCAGCTGTCATTCTCAAGGATGTAATAAGCAACAGCTCTCAGGGTCCCGACAAGATAGTCCCAAAGAAGATCATTTCCGTAGTTGCTGAGCATTATCATATAAGCGAATCGGATATTTTATCGCCTAAACGCAACAAGGAGCTTACTTATCCGAGACAGATAATCATGTATCTTTGCTCTACCATGACAGAGGCCACTCTTAATGAGATAGGCGAAGCACTCGGAAACAGAGATCATGCGACCGTCATTCACGGAAGAGACAAGATAAGCGAAGATCTCAAGACCAATGAAGTACTGAAAAATGACATCGCTATTCTTGAAAAGAAGATAAAGTAACATTCATCAACAATTTTTTGATAAGTTATCAACATCGATATCAACACGCGATATCGGCTAAGTTTAAGGCTGGAGATGGGTTTTTAACAAATCAACAGCCCCTACTACTAATACTACTAAATTAATAATATATATAAACGGAGAACGAAGATGAAATTAAAGCTTAACAAAGAAGAACTTACCAATGCCGTAAGTATAGTCGCAAGAGCCGTTTCCGCAAAAACCAGCATGTCCATACTTGAGTGCATACTCATAACAGCTGCCGACAATGAGATAAAGTTCACTGCAAACAATACGGATCTCGGTATAGAGACCGTTATAAAATGCGATAAATGTAAGATTGCCGAGCCGGGAACTACCGCAGTTGAGGCAAGGCTCTTCTCCGATATCATAAATAAAATAACGGATGATCCCGAGGAGGATATAATATTTGAGTCTGACGGCAATATAATCGAGCTTAAGAGCAGTACATCCACGTTTAAGATACAGGAGAGAGATCCGGAACAGTTCCCGACACTTCCTTTGCTTAACGAAGATAACTATATAACACTGTCGCATTTTACTCTTAAAGAGATAATAAAAGACACGATATTCTCTATAGCTGCCAATGATTCCAATAAGATGATGACAGGTGAACTCTTTGAGGTAAACGGAAATTCTCTCAGAGTAGTGGCACTTGACGGACATCGTATAGCTATCAAAAACACCGAACTCAGAGACATTTACGGTAATTACAAGGCAATAATACCGGGCAAGACTCTCAACGAGATCTCCAAGATAATCACAGGTGAGACAGATGCCGAAGTGAATATCTTCTTCGAAAACGAGAGCGTAATGTTCAAATTTGACGACACCGTAGTTGTTTCAAGACTTATAGACGGAGACTATTTCAATATCGACGCTATGCTTTCGAATGATTACGAGACTAAGATCACTGTAAGCAGAAAAGAGCTTTTAAGTCACGTTGAGAGATCGACCATACTGATCAGAGAGACAGATAAGAAGCCTCTGGTATTCAATATCAAGGATCAGTCGCTTAATCTCAAGCTCAATACCGTACTCGGCAGCCTTAACTCGGATCTGCTCGTCAATAAATCCGGAAAGGATCTCATGATAGGATTCAATCCTAAATTTATCCTTGATGCCTTGAGAGTTATAGAGGACGAAGAGGTTTCGCTCTATATGACCAATTCGAAAGCTCCGTGCTTTATAAGAGACGAGAAAAACAGCTATATCTATCTGATATTGCCGATAAACTTTAACCAGGCAGCTTATTGATACGTAGGATAAAATAATACAGATATGCTTATTCAGTCGCTTGAATTAAATAATTTTCGTAATTATGAGAACTTAAGTCTAAAACTGAATGAGGGTGTAAATATTTTTTACGGCAACAATGCTCAGGGAAAAACAAATATTCTTGATGCTGTTTATGTCGGCTGTACTTCAAAGTCTCACAAGTTGTCCAAGGACAAGGAGATGATCCGTTTTGATTCGAATGAAGCACACATAAGGATCAATCTGCTGAAAAAAGATGTGCCTTATCGCATAGATATGCATCTTAAGAAGAACAGCTCAAAAGGTATAGCAGTCAACGGAGTTCCTATAAGACGCTCCTCTGAGCTGTTTGGAATAGCAAATGTAGTAATATTTTCACCCGAGGATCTGAATATAATCAAAGAGGGGCCTTCGGAAAGAAGAAGATTTCTGAATATGGAGCTTTGTCAGCTTAACAAGCTCTATGTTTACGATCTTATATCCTATACCAAGCTTATAAACCAGAAAAACAAACTGCTTAAGGAATATGAATTCACTAAAAATGCAGAGGATTTCATAGATATTTATAATGAGCAGCTTGTTAAGTACGGAAGCGAACTGATAGAGATAAGAAAAAAATTCATATCGGAGCTCAACGAACTGGTCAGGGAGATACATAAGGATATAACTGACGGACTTGAGGATATATGCATAAATTATCAATGCAATACCGATACAGAACATTTTCAAAGTGAGCTTAAGCGATGTAAGGCGCAGGAGATACATAATCGTGTCAGTATAGTAGGGCCTCACAGAGATGATATACAGTTCGTGGTCAACGGTACGGATCTGAGAAATTACGGTTCTCAGGGTCAGCACAGGACAGCGGTACTCAGTCTTAAGCTTGCCGAGATAAGCATAGTCGAGAAGATAACGGGAGAGAGACCGCTATTGCTGCTGGATGATGTATTGTCGGAGCTTGACAGAAAACGCCAGACTCAGATGCTTAATTCCATTAGAGAAGGACAGACACTTATAACCTGTACCGGACTGGATGATTTTATAGATAACAGATTTCATATAGACAAGGTATTTTATGTTTCGGACGGAAGCGTCACGGAAAGAACAGAGTAAAAACAAGGGCTTAGGCTCTAAGCCGGAGGAAAGACACTAATGGCAGAAGAAAAAGATATTAAATCACCGGATGTAACAGAAGAAAAGAGAAGCTACGAGGTTGAAAATAACGAGTATGATGCGTCTCAGATACAGATACTTGAGGGACTTGAGGCTGTAAGAAAGAGACCGGGTATGTATATCGGATCTACCTCGGCTCCGGGACTTCATCATATGGTATATGAGATAGTCGATAACGGAGTTGATGAGGCTCTTGCAGGATTCTGTAAAAATATCTCGGTTACGATAAACGAGGATAATTCAATCACCGTAACCGATGACGGAAGAGGTATTCCGGTAGATAAGGAGAAAAAGACAGGAAAATCTGCTCTTGAGGTCGTATATACCATACTTCATGCCGGCGGTAAATTCGGCAACGGAGGATACAAGGTATCTGGAGGACTTCACGGTGTAGGTGCTTCTGTTGTTAATGCTCTTTCGGAGTGGCTTGAGGTAAAGGTCAAGAGAGACGGACATGTCCATATGCAGCGTTATGAGCGAGGCAAGGTAATGTATCCGGTCAAGGTGATAGGCGATTGTCCTTTGGAAGAGACAGGTACTATGGTTACCTTTAAGCCTGATGCCGAGATATTTGAGACTGTTGTTTTTGATTATAAAACCATCAAGACAAGACTCAGAGAGACAGCATTTCTTACCAAGGGACTTGCTATACATTTAAAGGATAACAGAGAGCCTAAGCATGATAAGACCTTCCATTATGAGGGTGGTATCAAGGAATTCGTAACTTATCTTAATCAGGCCAATACAGCTCTCTATCCGAACGTTATTTATTGTGAGGGCGATTATAATAATATAAATGTCGAAGTTGCAATGCAGCATACGGATGCATTTACAGAGAATATTTATACATTCGTTAACAATATAAATACTCCAGAGGGTGGTACTCATCTTACCGGATTCAAGAACGCAATAACCAAGACCATCAATGATTATGCCCGTGCAAATAAGCTACTTAAGGACAGCGAGGATAATTTAAGCGGTGAGGATATCAGAGAGGGATTGACTGCTATTATCTCTGTTAAAATAGAGGATCCTCAGTTCGAAGGACAGACCAAGATGAAGCTTGGTACAAGCGATGCTTCGATTGCGGTAAACAGAGTCGTTTCGGAACAGCTTACTTATTTCCTTGAGCAGAATCCTCAGGTTGCAAAGCTTATGTGCGAGAAATCCATACTCGCTCAGAGAGCAAGAGCCGCAGCAAGAAAGGCAAGAGACCTTACACGCAGAAAATCGGTACTTGAGGGTGCAGGACTTCCGGGTAAGCTTGCCGATTGTACAGAGAAGGATCCGACCAGATGTGAGATATTCATAGTCGAGGGAGATTCTGCTCTCGGACCTGCCAAGAACTGCAGAGATATCAAGTATCAGGCAGTAATGCCTATCAGAGGTAAGATACTTAATGTTGAGAAGGCAAGACTTGACAGAATATATGCAAACAAAGAGATACAGGGTATGATCACTGCCTTCGGAACAGGCATACATGATGATTTTGATATGTCCAAGCTTCGCTACAATAAGATAATCATCATGAGCGATGCCGATGTAGACGGTGCTCATATCGCTACACTTATGCTCACCTTCCTGTACAGATTCATGCCTGAGCTTATCAAGCAGGGACATGTATATCTTGCACAGCCGCCATTATATTACGTGCGTAAGAACAAGAAGCTCTACTACGCATATAACGATGTCGAGAGAGATGCACTCCTTGATAAGGTAGGAAAGGATGCGGATGTACAGAGATTTAAGGGTCTTGGTGAGATGGAGGATCAGGAGCTTTCGGAGACTACCATGGATCCTGAGACAAGAACTCTGCTCAGAGTAAACATGGATGAGAATTCCAAGTCTGAGCTTGATCTTACCTTTACTACACTTATGGGAGATCAGGTAGAGCCTCGTAGGATATTCATAGAGGAAAATGCCAAGTACGTTCAGAATCTTGATGTTTAAGAAGAAGGAAGCATAACGGAATATGGAAGCAAATACATACGATAAGATAAAGGACGTCGATCTCAAGGAAACGATGGAAACCTCTTACATAGACTATGCCATGTCGGTAATAGTCTCAAGAGCTTTGCCTGACGTTAAGGACGGACTTAAGCCTGTACAAAGACGTATATTATATGCAGCAATGAAGATGGGCGCTACCGCCGATAAGAAGACCAAGAAGTGTGCGACTATAGTCGGTGAGACTATGGGACATTATCATCCGCACGGAGATTCCTCTATATACGGAGCCTTGGTCAATCTCGGACAGCCGTGGTCTACCAAGTATCCGCTTATAGAGAAGCAGGGTAACTTCGGTTCTGAAGACGGAGACCCGCCGGCTGCGGCACGTTATACAGAGGGTAAGCTCAGCAAGATCTCAATGGAGATGCTGGACTCTATCAACAAGAATACGGTTGACTTTGTACCAAACTTCTCAAATGAGCAGGGATATGACGAACCTGTTGTACTTCCGGCACGTATACCGAACATATTGGTAAACGGAACTACCGGTATTGCTGTAGGTATGGCAACAAATATGCCGCCTCACAATTTAAGAGAAACTATCAATGCAGCTGTACTCATGATCAATAACAAGATAAATGAGGACAGGGATACCGAGCTGGATGAGCTTATGAAGATAGTGAAGGGACCGGATTTTCCGACCGGAGCTACCATACTCGGCAGACAGGGTATAGAGGATGCATACAGAACAGGCAGAGGTAAGATACGCATGCGTGCAGTGTGTGCGATCGAAACTATGCCTAACGGAAAGTCTGCGATAATAGTCAAGGAACTTCCGTATATGGTATTCCGTTCGAGAGTTATCGAAAATATAGCCGATCTGCATAAAGAGAAGAAAATAGACGGAATCACTGCCATTAACGATACTATGGGTAAGAATTCCGATTCCAAGATCAGGATAGAGCTCCGTAAAGATGTCAATCCTCAGGTAGTGCTTAATCAGCTCTATAAGCATACCCAGCTTCAGGAGACCTTCGGAGTGATCAATCTTGTTATAGTAGACGGAGAGCCTAAGGTACTTAATCTTAAGCAGCTGCTTACCGAGTATCTCAAGCATCAGGAAGATATAGTAACAAGAAGAACAAAGTTTGATCTCAAAAAAGCTGAAGACAGAGCTCATATACTCGAAGGTCTGCTTAAGGCTATAGATAATATAGATGAAGTTATTGCCATAATCAGAGCTGCGGATGATGCCGAGTCTGCCAAGGCAAAACTTATCGAGCGCTTCGCATTTACAGAAGTACAGGCTCAGTCTATCGTTGATATGAGACTGAGAGCTCTTACCGGACTCGAGAGAAAGAGAGTAGAAGAGGAATATGCAGATCTCGAGAAAAAGATCGCAAGATTCAAGGAGATACTCGGCGATAAGAATATCCTTCTCACAGTAGTAAGAGATGAAATACAGCTTATAGCAGATAAATACGGAGACGAGAGAAAGACTCAGATTGTTCGTGATGAGAATGAGATAAATATGGAGGATCTTATCTCTGATGACCGTATGATCATAACCATGTCCAAGCTAGGATATATCAAGAGGATGGATGAGGATAATTTCCGTGCTCAGAATCGCGGCGGTAAGGGCATAAAGGGAGCTAATAATATAGAGAATGACTATATTGAGGATATGTTTGTTGTAACAAATCATCAATATATAATGTTCTTTACCAATAAGGGCCAGGTATACAGACTCAAGGCATATGAGATACCTGAAGCATCAAGAACTTCAAGGGGAACCAATATTGCTAACCTGCTTATGCTGCAGCCTGAAGAGAAGATAACAGCGACTATTGCTATCAAGGAATACAGAGAGGATGCATTTATAGTAATGGCAACCAAGAGCGGAATGATTAAAAAGACTCCGCTCAGTGATTTTGCAAATGTACGCCGCAACGGTCTCAGAGCAATAGTTCTCAAAGAAGATGATCAGCTGATCGAAGTTAAGTTTACGGACGGCAATGAAGAGATATTCCTTATTACCGCACACGGAATGCTTATCAGATTCAATGAATCAGATATACGTGTGACAGGACGTGCTTCAATGGGTGTAATAGGCATGCGTTTGTCGGATAACGATGAAGTCATTGCTATGCAGATAGGAAGCCAGGGTGAAATGCTGCTTACCGTATCCGAGTTCGGAATGGGCAAGAGGACCAATGTATCCGAATTCCGAGCTCAGTCAAGAGACGGAAAGGGACTTATCTGCTATAAGACAAGCGATAAGACCGGAAATATAGTAGCGGCAAAGCTTGTAAATGACGGTACAGACATACTTATCATCACAGACCAGGGTCAGATGATGAGGACGGGAGTAGAAGGAATAAGCGTAATAGGAAGAAATACTTCCGGTGTTAAGCTTATGAATGTAAACCGTGATAAAAATGAATCTATAGTAAGTATAGCCAAGGCTGTCAGAAATGATGAGGACGAGTCATCTGAAGAAGTCTCTGACGAAGCGGAGGATACAGCTGTATCCGAAGAGGGTAAAACAGAGTAAAAGATGAATACTTCAACTATATTGCAATAAAAAGATCGGTTGCAGGTATGCTTGCAGAGGATATTAAAGTAATTGATCAAGGTATAAAACCATTAATAAGCTGTCATTCTTTCAAACATAACTATTTTGAAAGAAAAGTATAGAGTTTAGGTAAAAGAGATGAGCCGCTTCGTAAAGAAGCGGCTTATTTCAAAAAAATAAAAAAAGTAAAAACACAATATATAGTTGTTTGGATAGGCAGTAATACGCAGATATAGGGGAAAATGACAAAAAATAAACAAACTCGTGAAGAAAAAGTAAAAAATAGGGTTTGACAAGAGTAAAAGTCATAAGTATAATACATCATGCACGTTGGCAGGTATGCAGTAGTACTCAAGAGGCCGAAGAGGCGCCCCTGCTAAGGGTGTAGGTCGGGAAACCGGCGCGAGGGTTCAAATCCCTCCTACTGCGGTTTGAATCTTTGAAAAATAAAGAATTCAAAAAAATATAAAATAGTTGTTGACAGATACGAAACACTATGATATATTAAACAAGCTGTCGCGAACGACAGCAACGCACAATAAAAACCAATAAAGAATTAATGCACAGACCCCGAAGATTCCAAG
>Ga0129311_1000860_pt1 | contig 24235 bp, 21 predicted proteins | sample Go1ome_FD_94435 | JGI IMG/M metagenome (GOLD analysis project Ga0129311, IMG submission 94435) | Western lowland gorrila individual fecal microbial communities from Wisconsin, USA - Go1022B metagenome | ecosystem: Host-associated > Mammals > Digestive system > Large intestine > Fecal | place... | reverse complement strand
GGTACTTAGCGATTCATGAGCTTTCGGGGCGTTAGCCACGAATTGCCTCATGAGAGCTTTAGTACCGCTAGGCGAGAAAAGTAGCGAGAGCGTGCCTGAAAGGGTACTCCCATATCGCCATATAGATAGTAGTTGTATATTGGAAATTCCGAATGCGGCCTCAATAACTCAATGTATCACAGCAATTGGGAAATAGCAAGGAAATCTATTTGCTCATGGGTTAAGGGGTGGTATATAATTTAGAAAAACAAGCATACAGGGTGATAGATAATGGGGAAGTTACAGATTAAAGATAAAAATACAGCCGATAGAATACATATTATGATGACGGCTTATAATGGGCTGGTGGTAATGCTGGCAGCCATATTCATGGGGGTAACTCAAAGCCATATAGGAATTAACGGCATGGCTAGGGATTTTTTGTATAATCTGCCAGGATTGCCAACATCTCCGGAGGAAATGTTTCTTGGCACAATCAGCTCCTTTACGGTTTTAGTTTGCTGTGGCTATGTATATAGCAATGTAAGCAGACTGCCGGATTGGTTCCGTTATTGTGTATTTTTAATGGAGATAGGTGCCTGCATTTTTTTGCTCCATAGCCTGAGATTGTCCTATGATGGCGTAGTGCTTCTTCTCTTAGCGGATTTTATGTACTGCTATCAAGGTGAGGGACAGCTAAAAATCATGTTGCTGATGATGGGAGCTATCTATGGCCTGCTGACTTACAGTATGTCTGTATTGCGGGCGGATATTATCTCTATGGATATGTACATGACCTATTATAATACTGATATGCAAAGCCTTATTTTGGCTGTGAAAAATCTGGCAGGCTATGGCAATATGATGTTGTTTGTAGTATTTATGGCTACCTTGTTAAAGGATGTTAGTAAGGAAAAGCGGGAAATTGCTGATTTGAATTATCGCATGATTAAGACTAATGAGCTGTTGAAGGAAAGCAATGTTCAGCTGAATGAATCCAATGCTAAACTGAATAAGGCCAATAGGAAGCTGCGGGAATATGCTATGACCATTGCCAGTCTTACCGAGGAAAAGGAAAGAAATCGTTTGGCTAGAGAACTGCATGATACCTTGGGCCATGCCTTGACTGGTATGGTAACAGGTCTGGATGCCTGTATGCTGATTATGGATTGTGCTCCAGAGGTGGCCAAAAAGCAATTAGCTAAGATTCAAGAAACAGCCAAGAATGGCATAAAGGATATTCGCCGTAGTATGCAAAGATTACGGCCAGAAAATCTTGCTAAATATTCCTTTAGAGAGGCCTTGGAAAAGCTGGTAGCAGATTTTTCTGCTGTAACCAGTGTGGAAGCAGTGCTGGAAATTGACAATCTGCCTTCAGATATAGCCAAGGAACAGCAGGAGGCTATTTATAGAATCGTCCAGGAGGGGCTAACCAATGCCAGCAGACATGGCAAGGCAGATAGAGTTAAGATTTTTATTTTAGGCACCACTGACAGGCTGAATATTATTCTTTCCGATAATGGCAGGGGCTGCAGCCAGATAAAGGAAGGCTATGGCCTACGACATATGCAGGAACGGCTGGAACTGCTGGGAGGAACCTTGAAATATTGGAGTGAAAAGGGCTTTGTGCTGGAAGCCAATCTGCCTATCCATATGGAGGTGTCTGACCAGTGATTCGTATTATGATAGCCGATGATCAGGAACTGATGCGGGAAAGCTTGCAGATTGTATTGGAGCTAAATGAGGATATGCACGTAGTGGCTATGGCTCAAAACGGTGAGGAGCTGTTGGAGCTTTTGGAAAAGGAGCCAGCCGATGTAATTCTCATGGATGTTAGTATGCCTAAAATGGATGGGGTAGAGGCCACCATGCAGGTGAAGAAAAAATATCCAGATATTAAGATTATTATTCTTACCACCTTTGATGATGATGAGTATGTGCTGAATGCCTTGCGTTATGGCGCCAGTGGTTATTTGTTAAAGGGAATGTCAGTGCCGGAACTGTCTGGAGCTGTGCGCAAGGTAGCTGCTGGCGGAGCCATGCTGAACACAGATATTGTCACCAAGGTGGTAAAGATGTTTAGCAATTTGCCAGCTGAAGAAAAAAATCAGGGTGCTAACTCCCAGCCAGATGAAAGTTTTATTCAGGTGGATGCTCAGGGCATTGGGGAATTAACACAAATGGAGCGAAATATTATTCGTCTGGTAGCTCATGGCATGAACAATAAGGAAATTGCCCAGAAACTGAACTTTTCAGAAGGTACAGTGCGGAATGCTGTTAGTCTGACCTTGAATAAGCTGGCTTTGCGGGATAGGACGCAGCTGGCCATCTGGGCGGTGGAATCAGGTATGGCCAGGTAAAAATGACAAATGTCATTTTATAGAACGGAGTATTTGTGAAAATAATCAGGTTAAAATATATGTGGCTGGTACTAAAATAATAACTGTCAGAAGAAATCATCTGTGCAATGATAATATTTTATTTTAGGAGGCTATTAAAATGAGGGATATAGTAATTGACAGTCCTTTGCAGGGGAAACTGATACCTTTGGATCAGGTGAAGGACCAGGTTTTTGCCAGTGGCACTATGGGGAGAGGTGCTGCAGTGGAACAACCAGAGGGGAAAGTTGTAGCTCCTTTTGAGGGAGAGGTAACAACTCTTTTTGATACCAAGCATGCTATTGGTCTGTTATCCAAGGACGGAGTTGAGGTGCTGATTCATGTAGGCTTGGACACTGTAGCCCTGAATGGACGGCATTTTACCTCCCATGTATCGGCTGGAGACAAGGTGCAAAGAGGACAGCTGCTGTTGGAGTTTGACGAGGCAGCTATCCGCCAGGCTGGCTATGATACCACCACTCCTGTAGTGGTAACCAATGCAGGCGAATTTGGCAAAATTTCCATCAAGTTGGGAGAGAAGACAATTTCCTCAGAAAATACAGAGACGGACACTACCTTGGCCCAGGCTATGAGCAAAAATGACAGCATGAAGAGCCGAGAAGAACAGGTAGCAGCTCAGATTGTGAAATGCATTGGAGGCATGGAAAATATTCGCTCTCTGGAGCATTGCGCTACCAGATTGCGGTTGATTCTCAATGATAAGAGCAAGATTGATGAGAAGGCTGTGGAAAATATTGATGGTGTCAAGGGACAGTTCTTTGCTGCCGCCCAGTATCAGATTATTTTGGGCACTGGTTTTGTGGACAAGGTTTACGATGTTTTGCTTCACAATAATACTGCCCTGGCTGGCGGCAATAATAAAGAGGCTGCCTATGATGAAATGACAATGACCCAGAAGATTTCCCGTACCTTTGGTGATGTATTTGTACCAATTATTCCGGTACTGGTGGCCACAGGTTTGTTTATGGGCCTTAGAGGTATGACTCTTAGTCTGGGTATGGAATTTAGTGAGAATTTCCTGCGCATGAGTCAGATTCTTACTGATACAGCCTTTGCCTTTTTGCCAGCTCTGGTATGCTGGTCTACCATGAAGAAATTTGGTGGCACACCGGTTATTGGTATTGTTCTTGGTCTTATGCTGGTTGCTCCTCAGCTGCCTAACGCCTATGCTATTGCTGGAGGAGAAGCACAGCCTATAATGATGGAGGTACTGGGTATCAATGTGCCAGTAGTAGGCTATCAGGGTTCTGTTTTGCCAGCCCTGGTTTTGGGTATTTTTGCCGCTAAATTGCAGAAATTTTGCAAAGGCTTTGTGCCTGATGTGATTGACTTGATTGTAACTCCGTTCCTGACACTGTTTGTTTCCATGCTCTTGGGGCTTTTGGTTGTAGGACCTCTTATGCATACTGTAGAGGCTGCTGTTTTTGGCGCTGTTAAGGCCTTTTTGGAAATGCCTTTTGGTATTGGTGGCTTTATTGTAGGAGGACTTCATCAGGTAATTGTGGTTAGTGGTATTCATCATGTATTTAACGCTTTGGAGATTCAGCTTTTGGCTGCCACTGGCAGAGATGCCTTCAATGCAATTATTACCGGTGCTATCGTGGCTCAGGGCGGTGCTGCTGTGGCTGTAGCTGTTAAAACCAAGGATGCTAAAAAGAGAGCCTTGTATATATCTTCTGCCATTCCTGCCTTTTTGGGAATTACAGAGCCAGCCATCTTTGGTATTAATCTTCGCTTTATGAAGCCATTTATTTATGCCTTGGCAGGTGGTGCTGTAGCTGGCGGTTTGGCAAGCTTTATGCATCTGGCAGGCACTGGCATGGGCATTACTGTTTTGCCAGGCACTCTGCTGTATCTGGATAACCTTTTGCCATATTTGCTGATAAATCTGGTAGGCTTCGGTATTGCCTTTGGCTTAACCTTTATGCTGTTTACCCCTGAGGAGTGATACAGTTGGAAAAAATAGATGTAAAAAAAATTGAGGCCCGCTTGCATAGGGCCTACCCTCTCTCTGGGCGGTGGCACAATGGTTTTCATTTGGAAATGCCCTTTGGCTTGATAAATGATCCTAATGGTTTATGCTTTTATCAGGGCGCATATCATATTTTCTATCAGTGGAATCCGCTAGGATGTCAGCATAAAAATAAATCCTGGGCCTATGTTAAAACCAAGGATTTTGTGCATTATACTTTGCCTACCTTGGCTATGACACCAACGGATATTCATGATAAGGACGGCTGTTATTCTGGCTGTGGCTTTGTGGATAAGGGAGCATTGCGGGTGCTTTATACCTGCAACGCCAAGGATGAGACAGGGCATAGAACTCCGGCGCAGCGGTTGGGAACATTGCAGGCCGATGGTCATATTGTCAAGGATGAAATTGTTGTGGCCAAGGAAGCCCAGGGTTATACGCCTCATTATCGAGATCCCTATGTTTTTGCCAGAGATGGGGAGAGATATTTTGTGCTAGGTGCCCAGAATAATGAGAAAAAGGGCCGAGGGGGTATTTATAAGGAGTTTGCTGGTAAGTGGCAGCTGCTGGGAGAGCTAAAGACAGCTTATGCAGATTTTGGCTATATGTGGGAATGTCCCAATCTGTTGCAATTTGCGGAGGGAGAGGCACTGCTGTTTTGTCCCCAGGGATTGGAGCCACATGCCTATGCCTTTCAGAATCGTTACCAAAGCGGTTATATTGCAGGCAAGCTGAATATGGCGGATTTGTCCTTAATTGGTGGTCAATTTCAGGAGCTGGATAGAGGCTTTGATTTTTATGCGCCACAGGTGCTGGAGAATAATGGCAGGCATATTTTACTGGGATGGATGGGTATGCCTGAGGAGGAGGCAGATTATCCTTCAGCAGAAGATGGCTGGTTGTTCAGTCTGACGGTGCCAAGAGAGTTGCGGCTGTCTAATGGACATATTTATCAGCAGCCTATAGAGGAGCTAAAGGCCTTGCGCCAGCCAGCAACGGAAACTATTTGGCAGGCAGACAATGTGGATAGCTATCAGCATAAGCTGGCAGATAAAAGCGAAATAGAATTTTCTGTGGAGCTGGGGGAAGCAAAGGCTGTGGCCTTTGAGTTGATTTATGGCGAGGAAAGACTTTCCTTTAGCTATGATAGAGCAAATCAGGTTATGACCATTGACCGTAATGGTATGAAGCTGGGAGGCAGAGGTCAGCGGCAATTTATCCTGCCAGCGGAGGATAAGCTTCAGGTACAGCTTTTGGTGGATAAATCTGCGGTGGAGGTATTTTTCCAGCAGGGCTTGGAAACTGCTGCCACGCTGATTTTCCAAAAAGAGGAAGTAAATCCTGTATTTGCCATGAAATCAGCAGGTAAAATAAAATTTCTACAAGGGAAATCCTGGACTTTGGATTCCTTTACATTCGCCTAAAAAAGACAGGTGTAGCTAAGAAGGGCTGCACCTGTTTTTTTGAAAATATATTTATTTGGATAAGCTATAGGGGATGCTAGTGGACAAGACTTTGCAGAGCTTCCACCGTTAGCTTTGGATATTTGGTATGAGTGCTGACACCTAGAATGATATTTTCCTGGGTGTCCTTGGCAGTAAGGCTGTAGGTAGGGGAGGAAAGCTCTGAGGAAAATTGGGCCAAATCCAGCAGGGCATTTAGCTGAATATATTTTTCCAAATCCTCTGGGGGAATAATAAATATATCCGGCTCCTGACCGCTAAGGAACTGCTGCGCCAGCCATTCGCTATATTCTTCCTTGGAGGTCTGATTGTATATTTTTAGGCTGGCATCAGGGTATTTGCCTTTGAAATCTTCTAAGGCTTGGGGATTTAAAGAACACCCCTCATAGGTGGCTATGACAATATCCTGCTGATAATTCCTAGGCAGGTAATATATGGCAGTCATAAGTAAGGACAAGCAGAGAAAAAATAGGGTTAATTTTTTTTGCATGAGAATCTCCTTATTGCAGCAGCAGGCTGTTGATTTCCCGCTGTAATTGGTTCAGATTGTTATTCAAGGGCAGATTTTCCTCAATAATACGGGAAATAAAGCTATTGGCCTTTTCCATAGCCTCTTTGTTTTGGCGGAATACCGGCTCTGATATAGCCTGCAGCATAATGGTATGAACTGCTGAAAGGGTGAGATTTTGATTAGTGGCTCCCATACTTTGCTGGAAGCTGATTTGGCTATCTGCATCAGTAAGAATATCAGCTCGTACAGGCAGGCCTTGGGATTTTGTCAAAATGGACTGCTGTACTTCTCTGTTGTAGGAAAAGTTTTTCAGCAATTCCCAAGCCAGCTGGGGATTTTTGCTATGTCTGCTAATACCCATCAGCATGGTGTCTACATGGGAAAGATTTTGACCTGCCGGGCCAGCAGGAAAGGGAACTACATCCCAATCAAAGGAGCTGTATTTCTTCACCCGCCAAGGATATGGCTGATAGGTGCGATATTCTGCAAAGGTAAGAGGACGGAAAGCAATATGGCCTAAATCAAAATCTCTGGCTGTAGGTCGATAGCCTTGATTCAGCTCCTGTAGACTGCGGACAAAATGAATAGCTGCCTCTAGGTCTAATCCTTCAAAATGGGCTATCCGATTGTTACCATCTGTTTGAAAGAGTAATACATTGTTGTCTAAGGCAGCCTGCTGCCAGGTGTAGCCGTAGGCACCAAAGGTGTCCAATTTGCCATCTCCATTAGTATCCTTGGTGGTTTGTTGACAAATGCTGTAGAAATCCTGCCAGGTCCAGGTAGGTGAAGGCAGAGGAATCTGATAATCTTTTAGCATAGTTTTGTTAACAAACATCAAGGTGGGGACACTTTCCAGAGGCAGGGCATAAAAGGTACTACCTAGCTGTCCTGATTGCAGGGAAACAGGATAATAAAGTGTGGTGTCAAAATCACTGTCGGCTTCTATGAGATTATTCAGGGGCAGCACTGCTTCTTTGGAGGCGTAATTGTCAAAATCCTCTCTGGGAATAAGGAATACATCAGGTTCTTGACCAGAAAGCAGCCTTTCGGCTAACCACTCGCCATAATCCGCCTTTTGTACCCCGGCTATTAGCTTTACCTGAACATTGGGATGTTGTGTTTGAAATTTTTCTATGGCTTTTTCCCATATAGCAGTGGGATGGCCATCCGGTACTCCCCAGTAGCTGTCGGCGCAGATGGCAACAGTTAAGACCTGTGGAGAAGCGGGCCAAAATCTAATAACAGCCAATATCAAAATCAATAGGCCTATAAAAATTTTTATATATTTTCCCATAATCAACCTCTCAATAGCCTATATTGGGGTGCTGGCTGAGATTGTCCCTAGTCAGCAATATGGTAGGCAGAGTAATTACACTTTGATCATTATATTGGTCAATATTGAATCTTTGAGGCAGAGTGTTCTTCATACCCAGTAGACGGAAGGCACTTTCCACAGCCAGAATACCGATTTTGCGGGGTTCCTGTCCTGCTGTGGCCGTAATGGCACCGTGGGCTATCATTTCTTTTACGTCAGGACTGCCGTCGACACCATAAACTGAGGTGCCACTAAGCCGTCCGGCATGCTGCAGGGCAGCAACAGCTCCCATAGCGGCTGGGTCATTAAGGGCCATAACCACATCCACCTCAGGATGCTCCTGTAGAATTTTTTCCATAGCAGGCATAGCCAGCTCCAACTGACCTAGACAATCCTCAGTAGCCACCACCTGAAATTCTGATTTATCCTTGATGGCATTGCGGAAGCCGTCAATTCGTTCCTGAGCCGACATGGCCTGTTGATGAGTCAGAAGAGCAATATGGGCTGAGTTGCGATGGGCCAATAGATGCTGCCCGCATTGCATACCAGCTAAATAATTATCTGAAACAATGGTGCAGTCAGCTAGATTGTTATCAGGAAAATTGGTATCAATAGCAATGATTTTTACATTTTTTTCGCGAGCCTTTATCAAGGCAGGGGCAATATTGTCCACATCTACAGGATTGACAAAAATGGCCTTGGCTCCCAAATCCACCAGTTCCAAAATCTGCTCCTGCTGTCTTTCAGCATTTAGAGAAGGATTGCGGGTGAGTAGAATCCCGTTGTTGGCCTCAATCAGGCTTCGCATTTCAGTATCGATAATCTGATAAAAGGGATTGTTTAAGGTCATATAAACTCCGCCAAAGATGGTTTTTTTCTCATTTTGATGGAGGGACAAATCCTTTTGAGCAAATACCAGCAGGGACAGGCCTACTGCAAAAATCACCGCTACTGTTATAATCAAAATCAGAGTATATAGATTTCGTCGTTTCATAGCAAGGCTCCTAAAAAAATTGTGGTATTTTGGTCAATAATATTGCAAAATATATTATAATGAAAAAAGAGAGATATATCAAAAAAATAAGAGCTTAATATGGTGTATTTCCATCAAAGGGAAATATGGTGTACTAAAGCATTTCCGTTCTTGGGAAAAAGAAGGTATTAAAATACAAGGTAAATTCCCCTACAATGAGTACAACAGATACGAAATGTATCAAAAAAATTAAGGGGGAAGTTAAAATGAAAGAAAACTGGTTAGGTTTGCAGGACAAGGTTGTAGTAGTTACCGGAGGCGCCTCTGGCATTGGCAAGCATGTAGTTACTACCTTGGTGGCTGCTGGAGCCAAGGCTGTTATTGTTGACATGAATGTAACCACAGGCGATACTGTGGATGGTGCCTATTGTGTCAAGTGCAATGTAACTGATACAGCTAGTGTCAAGGCTATGGCAGATACTGTAGTAGAAAAATATGGTCGTATTGATGCGCTGGTAAATAATGCAGGTATCAATATGCCTCGTTTGCTGGTAGATGTACGAGGGGAACGGCCAGAGTATGAGCTGAATGAAGATTCCTTTAACAAGATGTTTGCCGTAAATGTCAAGGGTGTTGTTCTTTGTGCTCAGGCCTGTGCCAAGCAGATGCTGAAGCAGGGGGGCGGCGTTATTCTGAATATGTCCTCTGAGGCTGGTAAAGAGGGTTCTCAGGGGCAGTCAGCATATTCTGCTACCAAGGGTGCTGTAGACAGCTTTACCCGCTCCTGGGCCAAGGAACTGGGCAAATACAATATTAGGGTTCTGGCTTGTGCACCTGGCATTATGGAAGCTACAGGTTTGAGAACTGCTGCCTACAATGAAGCTTTAGCTTATACTAGAGGTTGTAAACCAGAAGATCTGTCTACAGATTACTCTAAGGTGATTCCTTTGGGCAGAGATGGCAAGCTGGATGAGGTAGGTGATTTGGTAGCTTATCTGGTATCAGATAGATCCAGCTATATCGCTGGTACTACCATCAATATTTCTGGTGGTAAGTCCAGAGGATAAATATAAGTATTAAGAAAGGGTGCTGAAGTTGAAGAACTTGTTTGGAGACAATCGAATATCACAAATTTTACAGTGTTTTCGTCAAATTCCAGTTATCACAGTCAGCACTTTGGCTGCCAAATTCCAAGTCAGCGAAAGAACTATCAGAAATGATATTAAGCAACTGAATCAGGATTTAGGCGGCATAGCCTCTATAGAAGGTAACAAGGGACAGTACGGTCTGCATATTTTTTCTGCCGAGGAATTCAACAAGGTTTTTGCAAAACTGTCGGAGACAGACGCATTTCTCAATTCACCAAAAAACCGTATGGATTATGCCTTTGGCAGGTTGATTCGCTCTGCTACTCCTATTTTAACAGATGAATTAGCCTATGAAATGAATGTAGGCCGCAGTACCTTGATTGGAGACTTGAAAAAGCTGAGAGAAGAGGTTAGTGAATATGGTCTGGCCATTGAGGGAAAAACCAGCAAGGGCTTGGTACTTCATGGTGAAGAACTCAATATTCGCAAATATATTCTGGAAAGAAATTATCAGCAGATTTATAAAGATTATCCTTTGGACCGGGAAATTGTAGAGGTAATAACAACAACTTTTCAAAATTATTCCATTGAGCGAAGTGTACAGCAGCGATTTGAACAATTTGTTACCTTGATGTTGGACAGATTTCTGACAGGTCATTATATTGGCAAGCTGAATCCGGAGCATTATCGTCTTGGTGCCAGAGATGAATTTGAAATTGTTAATATATTGGTAGATAATATTGGCAATTTATTGGATGTGGAAATTCCGCTAGAAGAAAAGATATTTGTCTTTCTCCCTATTTTGGGGATGAGAACTCCAGCAGATATTACCAAGCTGGGGCCCATCAAACTGGATAGTAATATTCCTGTTTTAATGGAGAGTATTATAGCCAGCATACGACAAGAAATGAATATCAATTTAGTTAGTAATGAATTTACACAAGAATTTCTTTATCATCTGATGTTCATGTGTAATCGCCTGAAATATGGTATAAAAATTCAAAATCCTCTGTTGGAGGATTTGCAGCAAAAATATCCTCTGGCCTATCAGATGGCTGGTGTAGCTGCTAGAATCGTGGAACGAGATTATGGACTTCAGGTCAGCGAGTCTGAAAAAGGTTATCTAGCTGCATATTTTGGGGTGTTCTTAACAGAGAATGCTGTTTCTAAAAAACAGTTCAAGATTGCTTTGGTTTGTGGCACAGGCAGGGTAACAGCTAGATTAGTTGCTATACAGTTGAAAAAGATATTGGATAGCTCGACAATTTTAGACTACTATTCAGATGAAAATATCACTCAGGATATTTTGTCGGAATACGATATTGTTATCTCCACGGTACCTTTATCAATATCCTGTCATAGACCGGTTATTAGCATCAATGAGGTGTTTGATGAGCAGGAAATCCGGTACAAGATAGAAAAGGCCAAGTATTGGGATAAAATTGATTTACCCATTTTGGATAACAATTGGTTCGTTATGTCAGGATTTCTGGACAAAAACAGATTTTTCCTGCTGGATGACAATCAGACCTACGAGCAGGCTGTGGATTACATGGTTGATAAGCTGACAGTTAGTGGGTATCTAGATGAGGAATTTAAAGAAAGAATACATATTCGAGAAGCAAAGGGTACTATGATTTTTGGTCATTCCATCGCCATACCCCACAGCATGCAGTTCGTTAGTGACAAGCTGGTACTGGCAGTAGGTGTCAGCCATCAACCCATCTGCTGTAATGATCATAAGGTTCAGGTAATCTTTCTTCTGGGGATTCCCCATGAACTGGATTCTGATGATAGCATTTTAATCCGAGTTTATGACGAGATTATCAGCTTGGCTCGTAATGAGGAAATGCTGAAGAAAATTGCCTCGGCAAAGAATTTTCAGGAACTGCTGGGGGCATTGTACAAAAGAGCTGGAAATAATTAATAGGTAAAATAGGGGTTTTGAGAGAGGAGATAAGCAAATGCTGGAGTTGGGACTTGCCATATTAGGGGCATTTATTTTGCAGAGCATATTTAGTGCGGTGCAGATGAAGCATTTTTCCAAGGAGTTTATCAGTCTCCGGCGCAGGGGCAGAGTGGCCTGCGGCCGTCAGGCTGGAGGTTTCCGGGCAGGAGCTATTACTATGTTTTTGCTGGATGAGCAGGGATATATTCAGGAGGCCAGAAAGATGGAAGGGGTTACCTTTCTGGCTAGAGTGCGGCCTATGGAGGGCTTCAAGGGACTTCATATAGCAGATTTGACTGGTAATGAAATTGACACTAAAAATAAAAATCTGAAGAAAGCTATTCTGGATGCGTCTCTAACCTATCGCAAATTTGTTGCCGGTGAGCCAATTACCCCACCACCTTCTCCTTTTCAATTAGCCTTTATGAGATTTAAGCAGGTTTTGACAGGCAAAAAAGCCTTGAATTAAGAGAGGAAGAGCATTATGGATATTCTCGTAGGATTTGCATCGGGATTTATGAATTTGTTTAAGCTGGGCGGCGAGCAGTTTGTAAGCTGGATTACAGGTATTATACCAACCATCGTGATGCTGCTGGTATTGATGAATGCCATTATGGCCATGGTAGGCCCAGAGAGAATGGAGAAAATTGCCAAGTTCTGTACAGGCAATCCTATTCTTCGATATGCCGTATTACCATTTCTTAGTGCCTTTATGCTAGGTAATCCAATGGCCTTGTCCATGGGCAAGTTTATGCCAGAGTTTTATAAGCCATGCTTTTATGCTTCCGTAACCTATCATTGCCATACCAATAGCGGTATTTTCCCTCATATCAATGTGGCTGAGCTGTTTATTTATCTGGGTATAGCCAATGGTGTTGCCCAGCTGGGACTGGATATGGCTCCGCTGGCAGTACGTTATCTGCTGGTAGGCTTGATAGCCAATTTCATCTCAGGTTATGCTACTGAATTTACCACTAGATTGGTAGAGAAGCAGCAGGGCATCAAGCTAAGTCGTGAATTTAATGCAGCAAGTCACTAAGGAGGCAATGAAAAATGGCAGAGTATAATTCTATTCGTGTAGAGCATGGTGCTGGTGGTTTTGGCGGCCCATTGGTAATCACTCCTACTGAGCAAAAAAACAAGGTTATGTTTATTACTGGCGGCGGTGCTGAGCCTGAATGTCTACAGAAAATTGTAGAGCTGACTGGTTTGATTCCGGTAAATGGTTTCAAGACCAAATGTCCTGAGGAGGAGCTGGCTCTGGTAATTATTGATTGTGGTGGTACCTTACGTTGTGGTATTTATCCCAAGAAGCGTATTCCCACCATCAATACCAACCCAGTAGGTAAAGCAGGCCCTATGGCTCAGTATATTACTGAAGATATCTATGTATCTGGTGTAACCTCTCGTCAGGTTTCCTTGGCAGATGGTTCTGAGGCTGCTACAGTAGAGGCACCAAAGCAGGAGGCAAAATTCAGTGCGAACAAGAAGGTTTCCCAGACTTTGGCAGAACAGAAGGATAAGAGTATTATTACTTCCATTGGCTTGGGTGCTGGTAAAGTAGTTAGTACCTTCTATCAGGCAGCTCGAGATGCTATTCAAACCTGTATTACCACCTTGTTGCCATTCATGGCCTTTGTATCTATGCTGATTGGTATTATTAATGGTTCTGGCTTTGGCGATGCCTTTGCTTCCATTCTGACTCCATTGGCTGGTAATATATTTGGTCTGGTTATCTTGGGTATTATCTGCTCCATTCCTGGTTTGTCTGCCCTCCTTGGTCCTGGTGCAGTTATTGCCCAGATTATTGGTACCTTGGTTGGTGCAGAAATTGGCAAGGGCAATATTGATCCACAGATGGCTTTGCCAGCGTTGTTTGCTATTAACACTCAGGGAGCCTGCGATTTTATACCTGTAGGCCTGGGTTTGGCTGAAGCAGAAACTGAGACCATTGAGGTTGGCGTTGTATCTGTTATGTATTCCCGTTTTGCTACGGGCTGGATTCGTGTAATCATTGCATATTTGGCTAGCTTTGGCCTTTATGCAGCTGCATAAATTATGAATATTTAGGAGGAATCTCAAATGAGCACTATCTACGAAAATAAAATTGTTGGTATGGGTGAATGTGTAGAAGAATTTAAAGGTGAAGGCATTTTCATTATCTTTGGTGATAATGCACCTGAGGAATTAAAGGATTATTGTTACTCCGTCAGCCTGCAGCCAATTAATGGACAGATAATGCCAGGGCAGATTCTTTCCATTGATGATAATCAGTACACTATTACAGCTGTAGGGCCTGAGGCTCCTGTAACATTGGCAGGCTTGGGACATTGTACGGTAAACTTTAATGGCAGCACAGAGGTGGAGCTTCCTGGTACCATTTATGTGGAAAATAAACCTATGCCAGACTTGCATATAGGTACTGTTATCCGTATTGTAGATAACTAATATCAGCTGCTTTCCTTCTGGCTATATGGCAGTAAGAGAGTGTTGATAGGTTATATATTCCAATATTATCCCCAATGCGATAGACATCGCAAATACTCTATGTTAATTCTGTCTATACCTCCCACCTAGACAGAAGCAGAGAACGCTATCCGAGAAAGCTGCAATTGGAGTATGCTTTCCCAGATAGCGTTTTCTAATTTGTGAAAATGAGGTGTTTTTTATGTTGCCAGGTGCAATTTTTGATATGGATGGTCTTTTGCTGGATACAGAAAAATTGTATGAGCAGGCATGGAAAAATGCGGCCAAGGCTTTTGGTCAGGAGCATTCCAAAGAATTTCATCGTGCTGTGTGTGGCACTAATGGTCAGCAGATGCTGCAGGTTATTGCCAAATATTATCCCCATGTTAATAATAGTAAATTTATGGAATACTGTCTAAACGATTTCCAGAAAATGATAAAGGAAGATGTACCGGAAAAGCCTGGTATGAGAAAAATTCTTAATTATTTTAAATATAATGGTGTTAAAATGGCTGTAGCCAGCAGCAGTGCACCAGAGGTTATCGCTTCTAATCTGGATAGATTAGGCGTTTTAAAATATTTTACAGCTGTAGTTAGTGGACATCAGGTGTCAAAGGGTAAGCCGTCACCAGATATTTTCCAATTAGCTGCTCAAAAGTTGGAGTTATTACCTCAGCAATGCTATGTATTTGAGGATAGTGGTAATGGCGTAAGAGCCGGAGCAGCGGCTCAGTGTAGAACAATTATGATTCCAGATTTGATTCCCCCTACTGAGGAGCTTCGTCAGCTTAGTGATAAGGTGTATAATAGCTTAAGTGAATTTGTAGAGGCATCTGTAAAAGGAGAAATTTAATATATTTGTATTTCCCAGATTGACAATTCTCGCAAAATTTGATAGACTCATTTTGCAATGAAGAAGAGGAGTAGTTCCACATTAGCGAGCAGGGAGGGTGGAAGCCTGCAGGGGAACGAAGGGCGCTTTGGAGCAACAAGCAAATATCCATGAGGCGGAGCAGAGTTTTTCTGTTCAAGCAGGGTGGAACCGCGGGTAATTACTCGTCCCTGTAGCATTTTTTGTAAATGTTACAGGGGCGTATTTTTTTGCACTGTAACATCTTTGAAGGAGGATAACTTATATGAAATTTCAGGAAATCATCCTGGCTTTGCAGCAGTTCTGGTCAGAACAGGGCTGTATTTTGGGCGAGCCTTACGATGTAGAAAAGGGTGCAGGTACTATGAACCCATTTACTTTTTTGCGGGTTTTGGGGCCTGAGCCTTGGAATGTAGCTTATGTGGAGCCATCCAGACGCCCTGCTGATGGCCGTTATGGCGACAATCCAAACCGTTTGTATCAGCATCATCAGTTCCAGGTTATTATGAAGCCATCCCCTGACAATATTCAGGAGCTGTATCTGGCTTCCTTGGAGCGCCTGGGCATTAATCCAAAGGAGCATGATATCCGTTTTGTAGAGGATAACTGGGAGTCTCCAACTCTGGGTGCCTGGGGCCTGGGCTGGGAGGTATGGCTGGATGGTATGGAAATCACTCAGTTCACCTATTTCCAGCAGGTAGGCAGTCAGGATATTAAGCCTACCGCTGTAGAGATTACCTATGGTCTGGAGCGTCTGGCTATGTATATTCAGGGCGTGGAGAATGTTTATGACATTCAGTGGACTGGTGACTATACCTATGGTGATGTTTTCCATCAGAATGAGTTTGAGCAGTCTACCTATGCTTTTGATTTGTCTGATGCTGATTTGCTCTTTGACTTGTTTGACAAGTATGAGGCTGAGGCTGTAAGAGTTATTGAAAAGGGCTATGTACATCCTGCTTATGATTATGTATTGAAGTGCTCCCATGCCTTCAACCTGTTGGATGCTCGTGGTGCTATTAGTGTTTCTGAGCGTGCTGCCTTTATCGGCCGTGTAAGAAAGCTGGCTAGAATGTGTGCTCAGTGCTATCTGAAGCAGCGTGAGGAGCTTGGTTATCCTATGATGGGAAAGGGGAATAAGGCATGAGCAAGACTTTATTGTTAGAAATCGGTACTGAGGAGGTTCCAGCTCATGTAATGCCAGGAATCCTGTCTCAGTTAAAGGAAAACGCAGCTAAGACCTTTGAGGAGCTGCGTATTGAATACAAGAATATTAAGACCTTGGGTACTCCTCGCCGCAGTGCCCTGCTGGTAGAGGGCTTGGCAGAGCAGCAGGCAGACCTTTCCAAGGAAAATCGCGGTCCTGCTGTAAATATTGCCTTTGATGCAGATGGGAACCCAACCAAGGCAGCTCAGGGCTTTGCCCGTGGTCAGGGTGTAAAGCCTGAGGAGCTGGTTACCAAGGATGGCTATGTTTATGCTATGGTTCACGAAAAGGGCGGTCAGACTGTTGATTTGCTGGGAGAAACCTTAAAGGGCCTGGTTGATGGTTTGAATTTCCCTAACAATATGCATTGGGCAGATTTGGACTACAAGTTTATCCGTCCGCTTCGCTGGCTGGTAGCTCTCTATGGCCAGGATGTTATTGATTTTGAGGTTGCCAATGTTAAGTCTGGCAGAACTTCCCGTGGTCATCGTTTCCTTTCAGAGGGAGATTTTGAGATTGCCAATGCCGAGGATTATGTAGAGGCTTGTCGCAAGGCTTCTATTATTGTAGATCAGAATGAGCGTTGTGAAATGATTCGCCAGCAGATTGCTGAGGTGGCTGCTGCCAATGGCGGTCAGGCTGAGGTTAATGAGGATTTGCTGGAGGAGGTTCTCTATCTGGTAGAGTATCCTACTGCTCTCTGTGGCAAGTTCGACGAGAAGTATTTGGCTTTGCCAGCTGAGGCTGTTATTACTCCAATGCGTGATCATCAGCGTTATTTCCCTGTTTTGAAGGATGGACAGCTGTTGCCTCTCTTTATTACCATTCGCAATGGTGGCAAGGAGCATTTGGAGACTGTACAGCATGGTAATGAGCGGGTACTGCGTGCTCGTTTGGAGGATGCTCAGTTCTTCTTTGATGAGGATAGAAAAAAGACTTTGGAGCAGCATGGCGAAAAGCTTAAGACTGTTGTTTTCCAGGATGGTCTGGGTACTATCTATGACAAGGCTCTCCGCTTGGAGGTTCTGGCTGGTTATATTGCTGATGCTATTGGTGCCAATGAGCAGGATAAGAAGGATGCTGTACGGGCAGCCAAGCTGGCCAAGGCTGATTTGGTAACTGGCATGGTTACTGAGTTTACTGAGCTGCAGGGTGTAATGGGCCGTGAATATGCTCTGCTGGATGGCGAGACTAAGGCTGTAGCTCAGGCTATCGACGAGCACTATATGCCGCGTTTTGCTGGGGATAATCAGCCTGCTTCTGTAGCTGGCCGGATTGTTTCTTTGGCAGATAAGATTGATACCATTGTAGGTACATTTAGTAGAGGCCTGATTCCTACTGGTTCTCAGGATCCATTTGCTCTGCGCCGTCAGGCTTTGGGTATTGTGAATATGCTGAAGGAAGCTCAGTATCATATTTCTCTTAGCCAGCTGGTAGCTAAGGCTATGGAGCTTTTGAAGATTGCTGATGCTGGTCAGCAGGCCAAGCTGCAGAATGATGTAGCTGATTTCATGAAGCTGCGCTTGAAGAACGTTCTGGCAGATGCTGGTATTCGCTATGATGTAGTGGATGCTGTATTTGTAACCGTTGATGATATTTATGGCGTATTCCTGAGAGCTAATGCTGTTAATGAGGCTGTAAAGCAGGATATGGAGAAAACCATTCAGGCCTTTGTGCGTACTGGTAATATTGCTCGCAAGGCTGAGGATGTTCAGGCTGCTGTAGAGTCTGATCTTTTGGCTGAGCAGGTGGAGAAGGATTTGTGCAAGGCTTATGAAGCTGCAGCTGCTAAGGTTGAGAAGGAAATTGCGGCTCAGGATTATGCTGGAGCTATTGCTACCTTGTCTCAGCTGGCTGCTCCTATTGATGCTTTCTTTGATGGGGTTATGGTTATGGACAAGGATGAGAAGATTAAGAATAATCGTCTTGGCCTTTTGAAGCTGGTGGATAATCTGGTTTGCCAGGTGGCTGACTTTAGTAAAATTGTGCTGGCGTAAATAAAAATTTTTTCCACAATATGTACAATCTATGTTATAATTATCTTAACTTTGTTGTAGAGGAGAGGTTGAAAAATGACACAGGAAGCTATTGAGCAGATTCTCAAGGAAAAAATTGCTGAGGAACGCAGCAAGCTGCCAACTCACGAGTATATTGATCTGAATGCAGTATCTAATGGTCGTGGTGTTGCTGATGCTGGTCTTTTGTATCTGAAGGCTGTTGATACAGCTCTGGATATTATGAGCAAGAGCGTTGCTGCTACTTTGGCACAGGTTGTAAAATAAGTTTTAGCATGAAAGGCTGCCGCTGGTCGGCAGTCTTTTTGCGTATACAAATAAATCTGCTTGAGTTGGGGAAATTTCTGATTTGCTGAGCCAAAAACTTATTTGCATGATGGCATACATATACTTTTTCTAAGGCATGGCATATACTCTTCCAGGCACGCTCTCGCTACTTTTCTCGCCTAGCGGTACTAAAGCTCTCATGAGGAAATTTATTGATACACTTTTTGTAGGCATGGCATATACCCTCCAGGCACGCTCGCGCTATATTGATGTGCCTCACGCTGCTAAACTCATTTAATCGCACGAAAAGATTCACGATGTTCATCTTTTCATGGCTTAAATTCGTTAAGAAGCGAGGCACATCGATATACCTGTGAGGGTATATGTCATGCCTTCTATTTTGTGTATTCATCGCATCTTCCTGCTTTGGCACTGTTTGAAATTTTGGCGTATTGACTGGAATAGAACAGCAGATGATAATACCCTAAGAAAAAACTTGCTGAGCGATATTTAGTTCATATTACCTCTATTGTGGGATTTAGAATCGAAAAATCACGATGATTCGACAACAGCCGGATGGGCATGACACTTTTGCGTTGGGAGACTCCTGCTTTTGCGTAGCAAAAGTGGCCCGGTGGCTATTTCTACCATAACGGCCTCTGTGAATTGGCTCAGCGACAAGCGGTATTACTGCGTTAGAATAAATCATCAGTTAGGGCCATTAAGTCGGACAGAGCAAAAGTCGTTATGACCGCAGGCTGTATATAGAGAAATTCTGACATACCGAATAATATTTTCCATACCTTCGATAGTAGGAAAATAGAGGCAAATCAAAATTTTTCCTATTTATGCAGGAGATTGGAAAAAATTGTCGAATAATAAATATGTAAATCCTTTGTAAGTTTATTTTTGCAAAGGATTTTTTATTTGTCTATAAATAAAATATTGGGAGGTGCAAGGATAAGAAATGGCTTACGGTATCACATTTTTTAGTATCAACTTGATTTGGTTTTTCTAATTTGCGATAATATAGGAAAGGTGTGGTTTTGATGGGACAAAAGGATATTACGCAGAAAAATTTTGAGGCGTATAATGATGTTTTTTCGGATATAGTTAATGGCACACTTTTTGATGGAAGAGAGGTAATCAAGCCAGAAGCTCTTGTTGATGCGATGGCGAAATCACAGTATAAAGCTGATGATAATGTAATACACGAACAGGAGCGGGATGTAGCTAAATATTGGACAGACAAGAACTGTTACATTCGTCTAGCCCTGCTGGGAGTTGAGAATCAACTGGCTATAGATATGGATATGCCCTTGCGGGTAATTGGTTATGATGGTAGTTCCTATCGGGATGAAATGAATCATGATGAAATCGTCATTGATGAAAGAACAGGTAAAAAGCATAAAATTCGTCATGAGCGTTATCCAGTTGTAACTATTGTGCTATATTTTGGCAAGACGCCTTGGAAAAAGCCACTTAGCTTATATGATGTATTGGAAATATCTGATGATTTGAAGCCCTTTGTTAATGACTACAAAATCAATTTGATTGATGTGCCAAGGCTTACAGGGGAGCAGGTAGAAAAATTTACCAGTGATTTTCAGATTATTGCAGATTATTTTGTACAGCTTAGTAAAAATAATGATTATGTACCAAAGGAAAAAACTATTAAGCATGCAGATAGTTTCTTAAAATTAATGTCTGTGTTAACACAGGATGATAAATATGTTGAAATGGGTAAAAAAATTTCCCATGAAATGGAGGGTTTTAATATGTGTAAAGTATTAGATAGGGCAGAGGCGCGTGGTGAAGCGCGTGGACAGGCTATTGGTGAAGCGCGTGGAAAAGCCATTGGTGAGGCAAGGGGCAAGGCTATTGGCGCGTTAAATAACACTGTAGAAATCCTGCGGGTGATTATTGCCAAGAATAGCTGGTCTAAGGAACAGGCTATGGAGTTTATCGGCATACCTAAGAGTGAATTTGCCAAATATGCTGCTTTATTGTAAAGTTGCAGGGTATATTTTGCGATAAAATCCAACATAGCAAATCTAATCAATAAATAATAAAAGGAAAGAATAAGTTTTTACAAAATTTGTGAAAAAAAGGGGCGTATTCGGCTTGTAAGGCGGATATGCCCTTATTTTTGTGCCAAGAATAAGGCTGTTGTAGGTAGGGGTTAGAGGCGGACTGTGGGGGAATATGAGGATAGGGGAATTGGTGGGGGGAGATGATTTGCAGATCGGTTGCAATAATATGTTAAGGTTCAATTACCGTTTATAATATTTGTCAATGAACAGGTCTGAATTTAGTTCAGGCCTGTTTTGCTGGGTAAAGAGAATAGTTTTCGCTCATGTGATTAAAGTCTTGTACGGGAGGGGCGAATGTGTTAATATAATGGACAGGCATAAAGCCAATGGTTTGATATATTAACATGGAGGCGAGACATTTGGTATTTTCATCTACAGTATTTTTGTTTTTATTTTTGCCATTTACGGTAATGGTTTATTATAATCCATGGCTAAACAGCCGTAAATTTCGCAACAATTTCCTGTTGCTAATGAGCTTAGCATTTTATGCATATGGCGAACCATTATTTGTTTGCATTATGATTTTTGAAATTATCATGGGATGGTTAACAGGTTTGAAGCTAGAATTTACAGATAGCAAAAAACTCCGAAAAAGATGGCTGACCATAGGTACAGTGTTCTTTGTATTTATGCTTTTTGTGTTCAAATATCTTACTTTTGTCAGTGACCAATTAGGTGGCTTATTGTGCATTGATACATCAAATATAAATATAGCTTTGCCAGTTGGAATCTCATTTTTTACTTTTCAGTTATTATCATATATATTTGATATCTATTATGGTAAAGCCAAGGCACAACGTAGTGTGCTTAATGTAGGATTGTATATAGCACTGTTTCCTCAATTAATTGCTGGTCCTATAGTTCGCTATGATGTTATTGAAAGACAAATTATAGAACGACAAGAAAATTTGCGGGATTTTGCTGATGGTATGTTACGTTTTAGTTATGGTCTGGGCAAAAAGGTTTTAATCGCAAATTATATGGCTATGCTAGCTGATGATATATTTAATGCAGGTATGCCAGAATCAATGGCTACGGCATGGTTAGGTGCAATAGCATATACACTTCAGATATATTTTGATTTTTCAGGTTATTCAGATATGGCAATTGGACTTGGCAAAATGTTTGGGTTCAAATTTTCGGAAAATTTCAATTATCCATATATATCCAGTAGTATAACAGAATTTTGGCGTAGATGGCATATATCACTTAGTTCATGGTTTAGGGATTATGTATATATTCCCTTAGGTGGTAATCGCTGCAGCAAAGGACGCTGGCTGGGAAATCTTTTTGTGGTATGGGCATTAACCGGTATGTGGCATGGTGCTAATTGGACTTTCATATGTTGGGGCCTTTGGTATTTCCTGTGGTTAGTAGTAGAGAAAATTATAGGCATGCCAAATAAAATGGCAGTTATATCTCATATATATGCAATGGTAGTGGTTATTATTGGCTGGGTGTTCTTCCGTTCTGATAGTATAGGGGATGCTCTAGGATATATAGGAATTATGTTAGACGTTGGCGGAAATAAACTTGCGGATGAAATATTTTATCATTATTTATCAGGCAGTTATATGTTGCTTGCATTAGCGGTTCTATTATCCACGCCGGTAGTACCATATTTGCAAAAGAAGTTTTGCTGTCAGGCATGGGGACAAAATATTGAAGGGATATTAGGCACTGCGATATTTTTATTATCTGTTTTAATGTGTATTAGTGGAAGCTATAACCCTTTTATTTATTTCAATTTCTAGGGGGAAAGTAGATAATGAAGATTATTAGTTTTAGAGAAAAAGCTATGCTTTTGTGTATGCTGGTGTTGATATTTTTCTTTATAAGCATATTTGTTCGTTTAGGTGCAAAGCAGATTTTAATAAAAAGACTTCATTGGGATAATGCCATTACGCAAACTATATTTTTTGACAATAAAATATTGCAGCGAATAGAGGAGAATGCAAAGCATAGAAAAGTTGATGTAAATTGGAAGGAAGAGTATCCATTTGATGACCCAGAGGATGTAACAATCTGGCAGAAAGGGAAAGCCTTTGAAGCTAAAATACGTACTATAGAAGATAAAAAAATAGGTGACTGGTGTGCTAAACATCTTGTCTTGTATAGATGGTTTGTAGAAGCCGGGCGTGAGGTGGAGCAAAAAATTGGCTGGAATGTTATCAATCCTGCCATGCAGGTAGCCAAAATGCAGGATGGTTATCTTACTTTTGTGGAAAACAATAAAAATCAGGATGAGCGTATTGCTGCGGTAAACGAATTTGCAGATTTTGTAAAATCTCAAAATGCTGAATTTTTGTATATTCAATCCCCAGGCAAAACTAATCCTTGGGGGGATAGTGAAATGAAGGGTATAGATTATAGTAATGAAAATGCAGATAAATTATTGGAAGGTTTGAAGGCGAGAGGTATATCTGTATATGATTTACGACAGGATTTGTATGAGCATGTAGGAAGTGCTGGGTGGCATCAGGCATTTTTCCGTACAGACCATCATTGGAAGCCAGATACAGCTCTTTGGGCTGCTGGCAGGATAGTTGAAAAATTGGCAAATGACTATGGTGTAGATGTCAATCGGGAACATTTTTCGCTAAATGATTATTATGATGATAAATATGAAAAAAGTTTTTTGGGTTCTCAGGGGAAAAAGATAACTTTGGTCAATACAGAGTTGGATGATTTAGATATTTATTATCCTAAATTCGAAACGAATGTTTATATGGAAATTTCAGAATATGGCATTAGAGAAAAAGGCGATTTTTCCATTTTTTACAATAAGCAGGAATTCGGTTCAGGAGATGTTTATAATGAAAATCCATATGCCATGTATGGATATGGAGATCAGCCAGAAATAATAGTGCATAATTTTGCCAATGAAAATTTGCAGGATAAAAAGATTTTGATTATCAGAGATTCCATGTTAGATACTACAATGCCATTTTTATCTATGGGGTTGAAGGATTTGCGTCTATTGGATATTCGACATTTTAATGGTAGTGTCAGAAAATATGTTTCCGAATATAAGCCAGATATAGTATTGGTAATGTATAAAACAAGTTATGGTGAAGATGTTAAGTGGGGTGGTCATAATGATAAATTTGATTTTCGTTAAATTCTGATTTGCCGAGTTGACTATCCCCCTAAATATTGGAAATGAAAGTCGTTATGTCAGTGGGTTCTCGAAATACAGCCTGCGGTCATAACGACTTTTGCTCTGTTCGACTTAATGGCCCTATTTGCCCAAAAGTATCATGCCCCTCCGGCTGTTGCCGAATCACTCCGCCTTTATCTACTAATTAGCCACACCAGAGATAGTACCCACGAAAACCCGCTCTCGCTCCTAGCTGAGCCTAGCGGATGCTAAATTCCTTCTGCGCCTTATGGCTTGAACTCATTAAGCACCGAGGCTCAGCAAGGGTTTTCTTAGGGTACTATCATCTGCTGTTCTATTCCAGTAAATATGTAAAAATTACAAACAGTGCTAAAGCAGAAAGGTACAATGAATACACTGATTAGGCGGTATGGGAGTACCCTGAACAGGTACTCTTCGCGCCTCGGTACTTAGCGATTCATGAGCTTTCGGGGCGTCAGCCACGAATTGCCTCATGAGAGCTTTAGTACCGCTAGGCGAGAAAAGTAGCGAGAGCGTGCCTGAAAGG
>Ga0129311_1000857_pt1 | contig 24267 bp, 20 predicted proteins | sample Go1ome_FD_94435 | JGI IMG/M metagenome (GOLD analysis project Ga0129311, IMG submission 94435) | Western lowland gorrila individual fecal microbial communities from Wisconsin, USA - Go1022B metagenome | ecosystem: Host-associated > Mammals > Digestive system > Large intestine > Fecal | place... | reverse complement strand
TGACCAGATTGAAGCTCAATAACATTACCTAACCGCACCCACTCCCAACTCTCTGGAATCTCAAAAGGCACCTCATCTGCAATACAAACTGGCTCATTCTTCCCGATCTTCTCATAAGGCAAGCTAAAGGAAGTTAGAATTGCATGTTTTAAATGATGTCGTTTTTATCTGATATATGATATACTGAAATCATGAGTCTTTGAGACAATAGAAGAGAAAGTGTTTATTTTATTATAGGATTAAGAGCCATTAGTGATATTGATAAAATAGCATTACATCAAGGAAGTGAAACGATGCAGTTAGGATGGATTGATTTTTCAAAGGAAGACCGGCAGAAGGCCCTGAATGTCATCGACCTTCTCAGTGAGCAGGGGGCGGTGGATGAGCTTGGTATCGGTATTGTCCGGGATGCCTTTGCCAATTATTTTTTCCCGGGAACGTCCACTGTTCAGACAAGAGCCAAGTACTTCCTGATTGTGCCCTATGTACTGCGGGAGGCCGTTGACGGCCGATATGGCAAAAATGTGAATCGTATTCTCAGAGAAATTGATTTGGCAGAGAAGGATTGCGGGATTCGGTTGCTGCAGGCGGATCCGAAGGCTGATGGGGTGATTGGTACCCGGGTTTTGCCGAAAGGGTGGGTGGCAAGAAGACCTTCGGATATTTACTGGAATGGCATCCGTATCTATGGGATTTTTTGTGACTATGGACTGTCTATTCCGGAGTATGTTTCGCTGGCTGTAAGTCTGCGGGAGCAGAAATTGGCGGCGAGGCTGGGCAACCGCAATGATGATGCGGAAGAAAATGATCGGGATGATGCGGATGCCGGTGATATCGGCAATATCCGATTTTGGAATTTGCCGATTTATCCTAAAGACTGGAAGGACAAGCTTGCCATTGAATTGACAAATGAAGAGGCACTTTATCTGGATCATCAGATTCAGAAGACCACTAAGGGGACGCTTCTGGCCTATGTACTGCAAAATCACATTGATTTAAATGCCTATGATGATTTTGAAGGGATGGCAGCTGATTTATCAGGAAAAGTGAATGACAAGCTGGCCTATATGATGGGGTTTGCCTGTGATCTGAGTGATTTGGTGTATCTGGCAAGAGTCCGATATAATGTGATGCTTTCGGAAGGGGAGAATGATATAGCGTCAGATGAGTGGGAAAGCTTAAGTTCGGAACTGGATCGAAGGACAAAGGTGGACTTGCCTGCAGTGTTTCATGAACTGAAACTTCAGAATCCGCTAACTTTTTATTTTCTCAGCAATATTCAGAAAGCGTTTAAAGAAAATGATATTGACAGAGCAGATGATCTCATAAGGAGAAGGGAAAGAAATCTGAAGGGTGTTAACAGGGCGAAACTCAGTCGAACGAAAGAGTTTGACCATTCCAAATGGGTGGGCGGAGGAAAGTTGGACTACCGGTTTTCGAATGCCAGAAGAATTGTGAATGATATTTATGCCGGGGAGGAGAGGGCAGATGTTTAGACCGGATGCAAACCGTGACAGAATCGATTACAGCCGTATGTTGATGCCGCCTGATGGCTATAAGCTGGATAAGGCAGTGGGAACCACCTATTCCCTTGATCTGGAAGCGCTGACTGCGATTGCCATCTGCCTCGGCCTTTCAGAGGCAACCGATAGTCAACTGATGAAAAATTCCATCAGCATGCTGAATGCACTGCAGAAAGTGTCAGGTAAGATGGTGGTGTTCTGTGAAGCCGGACAGATCAAAGTGCCTTCGAAATCTTCAGCATTGTCTATTCTGTTGGAGAAGATGGTGGTTGAGATAGCTTTGCCGAAGGATAAGAACTCCGGAAGGTATCCGGCCTTTCATCCGAAAACATGGGTGTTAGCCTATGTGAATAGCAGCGGTGACAAAAAGTATCGTTTGGCGATTATGAGCAGAAATCTGACATTTGACAGAAGCTGGGACATCAGTTTTGCTATGGACAGCAGTACACAGGTGAGCCAGAAAGAAAAGACAAAGCCAATTTGCGATTTTTTGGAATATCTGGCAGAAAATGTGCACAATACCAGCAGCCGGGCCGGTGCAAGAAGAAATTTGATCCGCGGCTTGCGCAGAGAACTCGAAGCGGTGTCTTTTGCCCTTGACAGTAAGGTGTTTGGAGAAAATTTTGAAGTGCTTCCCCTTGGCATTGGCAGGAAGGCTTATCCAATGAAGGATGATGCGCTGTTTTGTACAGAGCGGGGAAACGCTAATGCAACTTTTAACGAGCTTGTCATTATGTCACCATTTTTGTCAGAGAGCGTGATTGCTGATTTTAATCGGAAAGAACGCGCACTGTCAAAATGTAAGCGTACGCTTATCACGAGGCGGTCAGAACTTGCGAAACTGAAAGCTGCCGATGCGGATCACTTTGCTGTTTATGTGCTGAAGGATGAAATTGTAGACGGGGAAGATGCAATTTCTGATGAGATGGCAGATAAAAAGAGGCAGGATATTCATGCCAAATTGTATCTCAGGAGAAAATATGCAGATGTTGATGTGTATCTGGGTTCTATGAATGCTTCCTATGCGGCAGTCAACCAAAATGTTGAGATGATGCTGCGGCTTGGGACGAAGAATATGTATCTGAATGGGGATAAATTTCTGGAAGATATTTTCTGCGGTCCGGCGGATGGTGTGAAGAATCCTTTTGAACGGGCAGTTGTCAGTGATGCAGTCAGAGAGCCGGAAAATGATAATAGAAATCTGTTGGAGCAGAAGATTAAGGCCTTGTGCCGTATCAAGCGGCAGGCAGTGATAACCGAAGACGAAGAAAATATCGGCAAATACCGAATAACTATTGTGTTTGCCGGAGCAGAAAATGATGACAGCATCCGAGTATCGCCATTGAATTCAAAACAGGCGCAGTCTTTAAAAGAACGGATTGAATTTGCGGATATGGATTTACTGCAGTTGTCAGAGTTTTATGAAGTGACTGCACAATTGGGGGAGGAGGAACTTCGCAGAGTGATGATGATTCCAACCAGCGGTTTTCCGGAGGAAAGAGAAAGCGCTGTTGTGAATAGCGTTGTCAAGGACAGGGCTTCTTTTATAGAATATATCGCCTTTGTTTTAGGGGATGATTATATGGCTTCTCTGATTGAAGGAAAACAGATGGGAGAATCCGGCTTTTTTGCACATGCAGGTGATACGATGCCGGCGTTGTATGAGAAAATGCTGAAGGCCGCTGCACAGGAACCGGAGAAAATCAAGGATATCGGGTATGTGCTGAAAATGGTGACGGACAAAGCCATCATACCCGATGAATTTCGACAGCTATACGACACGTTCTGCAGAACACTGAAAATTAAGAGATAAAGCGCAGCGGAGAGCTGCATGGAATTATTTTGCGATAGGCAGAGGATGAAGGGATAAAGAGCTGAGGTGAGTGGATGTCACAATTAAATATCGATGAAGTGGAAAAGCGCACCCTGGCAGGACTCAAGGATTTTCAGAGGGCAACCGTGGAAAGAGTGGATGATCTTTTCAGGCACGGGCAGAATCGCGTGCTTGTTGCGGATGAAGTTGGTATGGGAAAAACGTTGATCGCAAGAGGCGTGATCGCCAAAACGGCGAGAATTCGAATGGAGGAAAAAGACGATTTGTTCAAAGTGGTCTATATCTGTTCCAATCAGAATATCGCCAATCAGAACATCAGAAAGCTGGATGTGACAGGCAAAAATGCGATGCATTCTGTGTCGGATACCCGATTGTCCATGCAGCATTTGAGGATAACGGAGCAGGCGTACACATCAGCCGCAAAGGAAGACTATATCCGGTTGATTCCTCTGACACCGGAGACCTCTTTTCGCATGACCGCCGGAGGCGGCAGTGTCCAGGAAAGAGCGCTGATGTTTGCTATTTTGAAAAGAATGCCGGATTTTAAGCGGCATGCGGCATCTCTTGAGAAATTGATGGTGATGGACGCTGTGAAGGCATGGGATGGATGGGCCAGACGAAGCTTTGAAAATCGTGTTATAAGATGTGGAAAAATATCTAATGGGAACTATCCGGGAAATGTCATACAAAAGATCGTGGTGGACCCGGGATACGAGGACATCAGGGATATGCTGCTTCATCATCTGAAGGAAAGAAAGTCGAACAAAAAGCTGACGCATTCCAATTATTATGTGATGAACCGGCTTCGTGTGATGTTTGCACGGGTCAGTGTGTCTATGTTGGAACCTGACCTTGTGATTATGGATGAGTTTCAGCGTTTCAAGTTTCTGCTGTCATTCAAAGATCGCCAGGATAGTGAATTGGGTCTATTAGTGCAAAGTTTCCTTGGCCGGCAGGATACAAGAGTGCTGCTTTTATCAGCAACGCCTTACAAGCTGTATACCACCCTTGAGGAAATCGATGAAAACCGGCAGGATGAGCATTTTGAAGAATTTTTTCAAGTGATGGACTTCCTGTTTGACGACGCAGCTAAAGCGGCTGGTTTTAAAGAAATATGGAAAAATTATTCTATGGCTTTAAGTGAGCTGAAGGTTGGAAACAGTGCGATCATCCGGCTGAAGGAACAGGCAGAGAGTGCTATGTATCAGGGCGTGTGCCGAACAGAACGTATTTCCGTGATGGATTCCGGGGATTATACCGATGACAGCAGCGTGAAAAATCATCTGAAGGTCAATGAGAACGATATCAAAGCATACATACAGATGACGCAATTGCTGGCAAAAACAGGTGCAAAGTATACTTTGCCGGTGGATTATGTGAAAAGCTGTCCGTATCTCATGTCATTTATGAAAAAATATAAAATTAAAAGAGATATTGAAAGGGAATACCGCAAACATCCGGAAGTATTCGGCAATGAAAGCGAACAGACTCTTTTATGGCTGAATCGAAATAGGATCAGCAAATATGATGAGCTGCCGAAAACAAATGCCCGATTGGAAGCGTTGAAGGAAAAAGCTTTCAGCAATGGGGCGGAGAGATATTTATGGGTGCCGCCGTCCATGCCTTATTATGAAATGCAGGGCGTTTATAAGGATAGCAGAAATTTTTCGAAGATACTTGTGTTTTCTTCCTGGGAGATGGTGCCGAGAATGATTGGCGCATTGGTTTCCTATGAAGCGGAAAGGCTGACCATTGGCAGACTGGTGCATCAGATCAGAAATCAAGATAGGAAAAATGTAGGCTATTTTGTTGAAGGTTCAAGGCGATACCCAACGGCGAGACTTCGATTTAATGTGTCGAATGGTGAAGTCAGAGGGATGAATCTGTTTGCCCTGTTATATCCTTCAAAGACATTGGCGGATATGTATGCACCCATTGAATCATTGAATCGTCATGAATCTTTATCAGCACTTGAGAAATCGATACGCTTGAAAGTGGAGGAAAAGCTAAATGTCATCGAAGAAGCGTATGGATATAGGGAGAATAACAGGGAAGATGTCCGATGGTATTATCTGGCACCAATGCTGATGGACGGTGTGGATGATGCAAAAAAGTGGACGGATGATATTGTCAGGGAAATGAGCGCGGATGAAGAGGATACCACAGCTGAAAACGGCAGCAACACGAAAGATAAGAGAAATAAGGGGTTTATGGCATATATTGATAGATTGAAGTATTATCTGGATGCGCCTGAAGCGATTCATCTCGGCAGGAGACCGGATGATTTGGAAGAAACCCTTGTCAATATGGTGCTGGGTTCTCCGGCAGTTTGCATTTATCGTTCTAACGGCAGAAGTACAGCCAGAGCCACAGCCCTTGCGAAAGTCTTTGTCAATAATTTTAATTTGCCGGAATCAACGGCTATTATAGATCTGGCTTATGGAAGATGCCGGGATGATGGCTCGCATTGGCAGAATGTTCTTAAATACTGCAAAGATGGCTGCTTTCAGGCAATGATGGATGAATATATTCATATGTTGAAAGAAACAGCAGGTTTTCAGGCGGACGGCAATCCGAATCAGACGGTGCATGCCATGATGATGGACGCCCTTAAAATCCATACAGCGACGTATATTGCCGATACATATTCGGATTTTAAGAAGCGGATCAACGGAGAGAATCAAGGAAAAATCGATGAGCGTGAGGCTGATAAGTATGGGATGGATAAGCGCGGGACGGATAAAGCGGGGCCAGATAAGAAAAATGAGGGCTGCAGGATTAGATCCAGCTATGCTGTCGGTTTTACAAAAGATGTCGGAGACAATTCGAAAGTGGTCATGCGGAAAGAAAATATTCGAAATGCATTTAATTCTCCGATGCGTCCTTTTGTGCTGGCGACAACGTCTATCGGCCAGGAGGGCCTGGATTTTCACCATTATTGCCGTGTGGTGATGCATTGGAATCTTCCGGGCAATCCAATAGACCTGGAGCAGCGGGAAGGAAGAATTAACAGATTCAAATGTCTGGCAATCAGGCAGAACGTTGCAGAGCAATATGGAAAAAGCAGCAGTATGGTATTTAAACGGGATATCTGGACAGAAATGTTTGATGCTGCGAAGGCAGAAAGACAGCATGGTCAGTCGGAATTGGTACCTTTCTGGTGTTTCGGCAAGAATCAGAATGTCAAGATCGAACGCCTTGTGCCGATGTATCCTATGAGCAGGGACGAAGTGAATTATGAAAGGCTGATCAAGATATTGTCACTCTATCGTCTGACATTGGGACAGGCCCGACAGGAGGAACTGCTGGAATATCTGTTCAGAGAGTTCGAAGATACAGGAAAATTGAAAGAGTTGTTTATTAATCTGAGTCCGTTTTCCAAGGGAAAAGAAGGTTGATGCGATGAGAATACTTTTTTGCAATATTGCATGGATGAATTATTATAAAGGGATAATCCAAGGAAAAGATGAACCACAAAATGGTGGTTCTTATGTTAAGGAAAATTTGGATGCGCATGAAAAGTATAATTTTGATGCGGTATCACTTACAAATAAATCGGGATATCCGGATGGAGAGTATTGCCTTGGATTTGTGGAGACGAAATCTACAAATAAAGAAACGAGAAATCAGCTGAGGATTGAAAACATCTATGGCTGTGAGACATTAAGTAAAGAGAATTTTGCTGAGGATGTTTTGGTCATTTATTGTGCATTATATCCGGATGCTGTTGAGAAAGAGACCTATGTGGTTGGATGGTATAAACATGCGACGGTATATCGAAATTGTGAGGTGATGCGTTTTTCATCGGAGGATGAGGAAGGGTATTATGATCAGGCCTATAATGCAATAGCCAGAAAGGAAGATTGTGTATTGCTGCCAAGAGCATCCAGGCGGAAAGCAAATACATGGAAAGTTCCAAGAAAGTCTAAAGGTGTTGCCTATGGATTTGGGCAGTCAAATGTATGGTTTGCACAGGGAAGAGAAGAAAATAAACTGTTAGATCAATTTCTCAATAGAATTGTAAAGCAGATTGAGGAATATAGTGGAAAGAATTGGATGGATGAATGTGCAGAATAATTAGATTTAGATAAGGAAGTAACCAATATGTGCGGCAGATATTATATTGATACTAACTGGCTGGATGAAATTGGTAATGTGGTATATAGTTTTGACATAGACTGGAAAATCTGTACAGAACAATTTCAAGGCGATATCTTGCCAACAAACACAGCACCGATTATAGAGAAAACTGAGCATGGCTTGCAGTTGTCACTTTGTAAATGGGGATTCCCCCTGCAAAAGGGAAAAAATCTGGTCATTAATGCAAGAGCAGAAACAGTTCTGGACAAGCCCTCTTTCAGTAATGGTATTTGGTATCATCGGATTGTGATCCCGGCTAGTGGATTCTATGAATGGAATCGTTTAAAAGAAAAGAATACATTTACCAGATCAAATGCGTCGGTACTATATTTAGCCGGTTTCTGTGACTGGTTTGACAATGAGCGGAGATTTGTGATTCTGACCACTGCGGCGAATGAATCAATGATCAAAGTCCATGATCGAATGCCGTTGATTTTGGAGAAAGAACAGATGGAAGATTGGTTTGATAATGAAAAGATGCAGGTCATTCTGCGTCAGGAACCGGTGATGCTGAAGAGACAGGCCGAATATGAGCAGCTGAGTTTATTTTCATAAAATGTAACTGTTCAGAGCCAAGCAAAATTTCAAAAAACAGGTATAAAATGCTTGTATTTTTAAGACTGTTTTTGAAATTTTATTTGGCGGATACGCCACACCGACGAAATGCGTAGCATTTTGGAGGTTGGCTCTGAACAGTTAGCATAAAATGTTAATTTAGAGGAAAAGGGGCAAAAAAGTAATGCAGATATTTGTCGATGCGGATGCATGCCCGGTGGTTGCTATTGTAGAAAAAGTTGCAAAAATGCATGCAGTGCCGGTAACATTGCTGTGCGATACAAATCACGTATTATCATCTGGTTACAGCAAAGTTATTGTCGTCGGAGCCGGAGCGGATGCAGTGGATTATAAGCTGATCAGTATTTGTCGGAAGGGAGATATTGTTGTATCTCAGGATTATGGTGTGGCAGCAATGGCATTGGGAAAAGAAGCGTATGCGATTCATCAATCCGGTAAATGGTACACGAATGATAACATTGATCAGATGTTAATGGAACGTCATTTGAACAAAAAAGCCAGAAGAAGTACACATAAGAGCCACATGAAAGGACCAAGGAAGAGAACACCAGAGGATGATGAGCGGTTTGCACAGTCCTTTGAAAAAATGGTTTTGATGGCACAGGAAAGAAAAATATTTTAAATCTTCTATTGGGGACTAGAATAATGCGGAAGAGTGTGTTAGAATAATAAGGGAACATATATTCGATTTTTTGAGAGGTGGCAGAATGGATTTAAACAAATTAAATACTATTCTTACAATCGGAGAAACCATAGCAGTAGAGTTTAAGCGGTGCGGCAATGGAATTGAATCAGATACTTATGAGACGGTATGTTCTTTCTTGAATCGGTTTGGCGGGGATATTTTTCTTGGGGTGCTGGATGATGGAACTGTTGTTGGCGTTCCCGAAAAGGCGGCTCCGGATATGGTGAAGAATTTTATCAAAGTTATCAGCAATCCGGCATTATTTGCTCCTACAGTTTATTTGGTGCCTGAGATTATTCAATATGATGAGAAGCGTACGATCATCCATATTTATATTCCGCCAAGTGCAGAAGTACATAGCTATAAGAAGGTTATTTACGATAGGTTGGATGATGCGGATGTTAAGGTGACAGCGACAGGAAAGATTGCACAGATGTACATTCGCAAGCAGGAGATATTTACTGAGAGAAAAGTTTATCCTTATGCGAGAATGGAAGACTTGAGATTGGACTTGCTGCCTAAGATACGGATTATGGCGGCCAATAACAGCAGCGGAATTCATCCCTGGAGCAAAATGTCGGATGAGGAACTGTTGAAAAGTGCCCGCTTATATAGCATGGATCGAGTGACTGGAAAAACGGGATTTAATCTTGCAGCAATTATGTTGTTGGGAAAGGATGATGTGATTTTAGATGTGGCTCCGGCTTATGTGACAGATGCACTTCTTCGCAAAGTGAATGTGGATAGATATGATGACCGTGAAATTATCAAGACGAATTTGATTGAAAGCTACGAGCAGTTGATGGCGTTTGGAAGAAAGCATCTTCCAGACAAGTTTTATATGGAAGATGATCAGAGAAAGAGCCTTCGAAATATTATTACTCGGGAAATGATTGCGAATACTTTGATTCACCGGGAGTATACAAGTTCTTATCAGGCAAAATTTATCATAGAGAAAACAAGAATGTATATTGAGAACGCAAATCGAGCTTCACAGGATGCTGTTTTCACACAAAATAATATTGAACCTAATCCTAAAAATCCGATCATAGCATCGTTTTTCCGTAATATTGGATATGCAGATCAGCTGGGGTCAGGTGTACGCAATTTGTATAAATACAGCAAATTTTATTCGGGAGAAGAACCACAGTTTATTGAAGGAGATGTATTTAGAATCATTGTTCCGTTGAACGAGATGTATTCTTTTGATCATGAAACGGATGTTGATATGGTGAGAGAAGCCAACTGTGCGATTGAAAGGAGAAGAAACAAGACTAAGAAAGCAGAAAATGAGACTTTAGGACATGAAACTGCGACTTTGGAGAAAAAGAGTGAGACATTAGAATATGAAAATGAGACTTTAGAAAACAAAGATGTAACTTTGGAGCATTTATCTGAGGCAGAAAAGAGTATTTGCCGTCTTATTCATGACAATTCTTCTATAACACAGAAAATGATTCATGATCAAACGGGCATTTCATTGGGAACAATAAAAAGAATTCTACCTGATTTACAGCAAAGAGGTATTCTTGTCAGAGTAGGCGGTAAGCGTTTTGGCAAATGGGTGATTAATGGAGGAGACAACTAATTAATGAAACCAACAATCAGAAAAGCATCCGTGCATATATCAATTAAAATATGTATAATTTTACAAAATTGATGAATAATACTTGCATAATTTGAAAAATAAGTGTATACTTATACACAGTTTCGATTTTGAGTCGTTCTTTGTTAATAGGATGGCTTAGATGATCAGATAAAATGAGATAAGTTAAAACTAAGAAGTTATACTAGAAAGATAAAGAGGTATTGTTATGGATTTAAAAGGACGTCATTTATTAAAGTTACTTGATTTTACACCGGAAGAGATTTTATATTTAGTTGATCATGCAGACGAATTGAAGGCAAAGAAGAAACAGGGAATTCCGACGCTGAACCATCCTGGCAAGAATATTGCTCTGATTTTTGAGAAGAACAGCACAAGAACAAGATGTTCATTTGAAGTAGCTGCCAATGATCTTGGTATGCACACTACTTTCCTTGATCCGTCTGCTTCACAGATTGGCAAGAAGGAGAGCATTGCAGATACAGCCCGTGTACTTGGACGTATTTATGATGGTATTGAGTACCGTGGTTTTGACCAGTCCATCGTGGATGATCTGGCGAAATATGCCGGTGTACCGGTTTGGAACGGTCTGACCAATCAGTTCCATCCGACACAGGTACTGGCTGATATTATGACAATTCGTGAGAAGTTCGGATACCTGAAAGGTATCAAGATGACATACATGGGCGATGCCCGTTACAATATGGGCAATTCCCTGATGGTAGTTTGTGCGAAGATGGGTATGCATTTTACAGCATGCACATGCAAGGAATATTTCCCGGATGCTGATATTGTGGCACAGTGTGAAGCCATTGCCAAGGAGACAGGCGGCAGCATTACACTGACAGAGGATGTAGAAGCAGGTACAAAGGGGGCAGATGTTATCTATACAGATGTCTGGGTATCTATGGGTGAACCGGATGAAGTCTGGGCAAAGCGTATCAAAGAGTTATCACCATATCAGGTGAATAAGAAAGTCATGGAGAATGCAGGAGAGAAAGCCATCTTCATGCATTGCCTGCCGGCTTTCCATGATCTTAAGACAACCATCGGCAAGGAGATCGGTGAGAAATTTGGTATCAGTGAGATGGAAGTGACAGATGAAGTCTTCGAGTCTGCCCAGTCTGTTGTTTTTGATGAGGCTGAGAATCGTATGCATACGATCAAAGCAGTTATGGATGCGACATTATAAGATGAAATGGCATGAACTGACGGAGAAAACAGGATATGTATCCATCGGCAATGCCTTTGTTCCGGGATATTTTTTGACAGAGAATGAATTGGTCCTGATTGATTCGGGACCAATTCAATCAAAACGTTTAATGGAGATGTTAGATGAGCGGCACTGGCGTGTCCGGGCCGTTATTCATACCCATGTACATATTGACCATGTGGCGAATGATTTATTACTGTTGGAAAAGTTCCCGGATATTCTTTTTTATACATCAAAGGATGAAGCCGATGCGATTGCATCGCCTGAAGATATGATGCGCTCAATGGGATTTGATACGGCTGCCCATGCGAAAGAGGCGCAGGCTGTGTATTATCCGGAGAAACTTCATATCATAGGTGTAGATATGAAGCGGCCGGAAATTATGATTGACGGAGAGCGTTTTGAATTGATTCCGCTGGAAGGTCATTCAGTGGGCCATGTGGGGGTTGTAACACCGGATGGTATCTGCTGTCTTGGTGATGCCATTGTCTCAGAGGATGTTTTGAACGTTTCGAAGCTTCCTTATATGGCGAATGTGCAGAAGTCTCTGGCCTCTATGGAGAAGGTAAGGTCATTGAATTATGAGATCTATGTGATTGCCCATCAGTCCGTTGAGAAGAAAGCCTCCATGGACAAAATTGTCACGGACAATATTGCCAAAGAACACCAGTTGTCCAGAATAGCGCTGGAAGTTCTGACGAGACCGATGACCAGAGAGGAAGTGCTGGCGAAATATATGAAAACCCTGCATATTAATCAGCGGGAAGGGTTAAGCATGGTGATTATTGCCCACAGTGCATGGACACGCTATATCGATCTGATGGCTCAGGGCAGAATTGTGTATCGAGAGGGTTTGCTGTTTAGAAAAGATGGATCAGACACAGCGCAAACATAAGATACGTATACGGGAATGCTGATAGAGAGAATGCTGATAGAGAGATTGACCGGATGATACAAAGATAGGATAAGCAGAAAGATAAAGGACACACTGTCCAAAACGATGATGAATCGATACAGTGTGTCCTTTTATGTTTATGTGCGATTATTTCGTATATTTTTCTTCACAGTACTGACATCTGTAAGTGGCTGTTTCAGGATCTGTCAGAAGGAAAACATTCGGCAGTTCCTGTTCGATGGATGTAATACATCTTGGATTCTTGCAGTGAATAACATTTGTCAGTTTCTTTGGCAGATGAAGCGTCTTCTTCTCGGAAATCTTGCCGTTGGTGATGATGTTCACGGTAATCTTGTGATTCAGGAAACCGATGACATCGAGATCGATACTGTCAAGGCCGCCTGCAATCTTGATGATATCTTTCTTGCCCATCTTCTTGCTGCTGGCATTCTTGATAATCGCAACCTGGCTGTCCAGTTTGCCGAGATTCAGATACTTGTAGATTTCCATGCTCATACCGGCAGGAATATGGTCTAAAACGATACCGTTGTCTAATCCACTGATATTTAACATATAATTATACCTCCACTTTGATTTCAAGTAATGTCAGGATGAGTGCCATACGGATGTACATACCGTACTGAGCCTGTTTGAAGTAAGCTGCTCTCGGATCGTCATCCACTTCAACAGAAATCTCATTGACACGAGGCAGTGGATGAAGAACCAGCATGTCTTCCTTAGCAAGGGCCATTTTGGCTTTATCAAGGATATAGCAGTCTTTCATACGGATATAATCATCTTCATTGAAGAAACGTTCACGCTGAACACGTGTCATGTAGAGAATATCCAGTTCGCTAATGGCATCATCAAGACTCTGAACTTCTGTATACGGAATATTCTTCTGCTTCAGCATCTCAAGGATGTATTCAGGTACACGCAGTTCTGGAGGGGAAATGAGGAGAAAACGAATGCCTTCATAGCGGGATAAGGCTTCGATTAAGGAATGAACTGTACGACCAAACTTCAGGTCACCGCAGAGACCAATTGTCAGATTATTCAGATGACCTTTTAAGGAACGAATCGTCAGAAGGTCTGTCATTGTCTGAGTCGGATGCTGATGACCGCCATCACCGGCATTGATCACAGGAATCTTGGCTTTCATGGATGCAACCATTGGGGCACCTTCTTTTGGATGACGCATTGCACAGATATCTGCGTAGCAGCCGATCATACGGATTGTATCAGAAACACTTTCACCCTTTGCAGCAGAGCTGGAAGCAGCGGAAGAAAATCCCAGGACATGACCGCCCAAGTGATACATGGCACCTTCAAAGCTCAGTCGTGTACGTGTACTTGGTTCATAGAAACAAGTAGCAAGAGTCTTTCCTTCACAGGCATGGGCATATTTGGCAGGATTGTGTTCAATATCTGCGGCTAAGTCCATTAACTGATCCAATTCTTCCACAGAAAAGTCCATTGGGTTTAATAAATGACGTGGCATAAAGTCCCTCCTCAATATATGTTAAAAATTAAATTTAGTTATCATACCTATTATACCTGTTTATAGCAGGAAGTCAAATTAAATCTACATAAAATTTAACAGATTTTGTAGAATAATTAGGTGGAGGTGTCAGAAAATTGACAAGGTCAGGTGATAAATGTTATGATACAGAAAAATTAACATGTTATTTATTGTGATTTAAACAGAAAAATTCTATTTATTTGGAGGAACAGAAAGTGAAGATGATGAAAAATGCAATCGTTGCCCAATCCGGTGGTCCGACAACGGCTATTAATGCCAGTCTTGCAGGTGTGATCAAAGGCTGTCTTGAGAGTCATGAAATTGATGTTCTTTATGGCGCATTAAATGGTGTCGAGGGGCTGATGGATGAACGACTTGTGAATCTTACTGATATTTTTGATCATAATGAAGAGAATCTGAATGTGCTGAAGCTGACACCGGCCATGTATCTTGGTTCCTGCCGCAGAAAATTGAAAGATGTCGATCAGGATTCAAGTGAATATGACATTATTATCAATATTTTCCGCAAATATCATATTCATTATTTCTTCTATATAGGCGGTAATGATTCTATGGATACGGTAGGCAAGATGAGCCGGTATGTGAAGGAACACCAGATGGATGTGAAAGTTATCGGCATTCCGAAGACCATTGATAATGATCTGGTGGTGACTGACCATACGCCGGGATTTGGTTCTGCCGCACGTTATGTGGCAGCATCTGTTCTTGAAATGGCCCATGATACCTATATTTATAATACAAAAAGTGTTCTCATTGCGGAGATTATGGGAAGAGATGCAGGATGGCTGACGGCAGCCAGTGTGCTGGCAAGAAACAGTTACAGCCGGGCACCGCATCTGATCTACCTGCCGGAGCATCCTTTTTCAAAGGAACAGTTTATAGAAGATATCAAAGCGCAGTTTAAGCAGCGAGAGCATATCGTTATTGCTGTTTCAGAGGGACTTCGGGATGCTGATGGGCATTACATCAGTGCAGAAACAGCTGCGGTGGATGCTTTTGGTCATGCCACATTAAGCGGTACCGGCAAATGTCTTGAGGGACTGGTAGCAGAGACATTCGGATGCAAAGTCCGCTCAGTAGAGATTAATGTGCTGCAGAGATGTGCTGCCCACATGGCGTCGGCCACAGATATCGAGGAGAGCTGGCAGCTGGGGTTAAAAGGGGTCGCTCTGGTACTGGAAGGCAAAAGCGGTGAGATGTCCATTGTCCGCAGAATTTCTGATGAACCGTATCAGGTTATTTATGAAGGGGCAGATGTGCAGCAGATTGCCAATGCAGAGAAGAAGATCCCGACAGCGTGGATCAATGAAGCGGGCAATGATGTGACAGAGGAGATGGTGCGTTACCTGAGACCGCTGATTCACGGAAGCGTTGCTGTGCCGGAGCAAGACAGTATGCCGCACTATCTGTTTTTGGGAGAAGCGCTTTAAAACATTTTTGGTCAGGGAAGATTTTGGTGTCGATTCACGATACATGATCAATCAATTGCAGGGGGTGTTTGGATGTCATCAAAGGAAAGTTATACCAGTGTGATCAACAGAAAAGCAGCTGCTAAACAGCAGTTGATGAATGTGGCTATGGGTCGCGAGAGAGCAGATTTTGTCTTGAAAAATGCTGTTTATGTCAATGTGTTCACCAATGAACTTTCACAGGGGGATATTGCAGTCAAAAACGGTGTCATTGCAGGAATTGGGCATTATGATGGTGTGGAGGAACTTGATATGCAGGGCAAAATTGTGGCACCGGGGTTGATTGATGCGCATATCCATCTGGAAAGCAGTCTGGTGGCTCCGTCAGAGTTTGTCAAGGCTGTTTTGCCTCATGGCACTGCAACGGTGATCACGGATCCACATGAAATTGCCAATGTTCTGGGAACAGACGGTATTGATTATATGATCCAGGCGACGGAGGGCCTGCCGGTTGAAGTGCGGTTTATGCTGCCGTCCTGTGTGCCGGCAACACCCCTTGATGAATCCGGGGCAAGACTGGATTATCAGGCTATCGATCCTTTTTATGATTATGACAGAGTTCAGGGGCTGGCGGAGATGATGAACTATACAGGTGTGATCCAGGGGGATACAGAAGTCCTTCAGAAAATCGCAGCTGCACACAAGTATCATTGCAGGATCGATGGTCATGCGCCGGGACTTTCAGGCAGGGAACTGAATGCTTATGTGGCTTCCGGGGTTTATTCGGATCACGAATGTTCATCCATGGAGGAAGACCTGGAAAAACTCAGCAGAGGGCAGTATATCATGATCCGTGAGGGAACGGCAGCAAGAAATCTGAGAGCTCTTGCCGGACTTCTGGTGCCGCAGTACTATGAGCATTGTATGTTCTGTACAGATGACAAGCATCCGAATGATCTGCTGCATGTGGGACATATGGATGCCATTATCCGTGAGGCAGTCCAAAAATATAAAGTGGATCCGATCATTGCTATTAAGGCGGCTACCCATCATCCGGCCAGATATTTTCATCTGGCGAGCCGCGGTGCGATTGTGCCGGGATATCAGGCGGATTTTGCTGTGTTTGACAATCTTCATGATCTGCATGTGGAGATGACAGTAATCAAGGGACATGTGTGGTATCATGACGGACAGCTTGAAGATGTTCCGGTTCCGGAGGTGGATGCATGGCTTTCGGATAAAGCACACCATACATTTAATCTTGACAGATTAACGTCGGATAGTTTTGAGGACCATCGGCCGAGGGGCGTCATCGGCATGGTGCCGGGAGAAATTGTGACAACAGATGCCGGCTATGCGTCGGCGGTTGACATATCGAAGGATATCCTGAAAATTGCTGTCATTGAGCGGCATCGTCATACCGGCCATATCGGCATTGGTTATCTGAAAGGCTATGGACTGAAAGAAGGCGCTGTGGCCACATCGATTTCACATGATTCCCATAATATTATTGTTGTAGGCAGCAGTGATGCGGATATAGCGGCTGCTGCTAACAGGATTATTGAGAATAACGGTGGGATCGCTGTCGTGAAGAATGGTCAGGTTCTGGGTGAAGTTGTGCTGAAAATTGCCGGGCTTATGAGCGACAAATCGCTGACGGAAGTGAATGATGCCCTTGAGAATGCCAAGAAACAGGCGGCTGTGCTTGGGGTATCGGAAGGTATTGATCCGTTTATGACCCTGTCTTTTATGTCATTGCCGGTGATTCCTAAACTGCGGCTCACAACCCGGGGGATTATTGATGTTGCAAGACAGCAATATATCTGATATTGATAAGATGAACAGATATCTCTTGAATTTTTTCACTTTAAAGCATTAATAGGGTTGATTTTTGAACTTTAAAGTACTATAATGTATGCATGAAGTCTGTATAAATTTGATCGAAATAATTCAACAATACGGACAATGTGTACAATTTGAGGAGGTATATCATTATGAAAAAGATGAAGAAAGTGCTGGCAGTAGCATTATCTTTAGTTATGGCAGGCAGCCTGGCTGCATGCGGCAGTTCATCTACAGAGACAAAGGCACCTGAGACAGGCGCTTCTGAAACAGCAGCGGAATCCACAGCAGAGAGCGGTTCTGAGGCAGCCAGTGAAGTTTCAACAGACGGCAAGGTGTATAACATCGGTATCTGCCAGTTGATCCAGCATGATGCACTGGATGCAGCAACAAAAGGTTTTGAAGATGCATTGACAGAGGTATTTGGTGACAATGTGAAATTTGATGAACAGAATGCTCAGGGTGATTCTGCAACATGTGCAACGATTATCAATGGCTTTGTTTCAAACAATGATGATTTAATTTTGGCGAATGCAACAGCAGCTCTTCAGGCCGCAGCAGCCGGAACAGATACTATCCCGATCCTCGGTACATCTGTTACAGATTACGGTGTAGCCCTTGATATTGATAACTTTGACGGTACAGTCGGCGGCAATATTTCCGGTACAGCAGACCTTGCACCATTAGATGGTCAGGCTGATATGCTTCATGAGTTATTCCCTGATGCCAAGAAGATTGGTCTGTTATATTGCTCAGCAGAGGCTAACTCTAAGTTCCAGGTTGATACAATCAAGGGATATCTTGAGAAACTTGGTTATACATGTGAATACTATGCATTCTCAGATTCTAACGATCTTTCATCTGTATGTACATCCGCTGCCAATGACAGTGATGTGATTTATGTACCAACAGACAACACAGTTGCCAACAATACAGAGATCGTCAACAACATCTGTACACCGGCAGGCGTTCCGGTTGTTGCAGGTGAAGAGGGTATCTGCAAAGGATGTGGTGTTGCAACACTTTCCATCAGCTACTATGATCTTGGTGTAGCAACAGGTAAGATGGCAGCTAAGGTTCTTCAGGGTGAAGATATCTCTACAATGCCAATTGAATATGCACCAACATTTACAAAAGAATACGTTGCAAGCCGCTGCGAAGCATATGGTATTACAGTACCTGATGATTATGTAGCACTTGAGGAATAATCATACATAGGAATATAACAAGATAAATAGGGGCTGCGCACAGTATATAAGAAGCTTTCGAGCGGTATATTCTGCGGCGGCCCCATCTTGTGTGTTATGCATGCGGTATGATCTGGTATCATTGTGAGCATGGATACAGTCAACTAGATGAACAGCAAGGAGGAATCAGCCATGAATATAATGGCATTGATCAGCGCACTGCCGGGTGCAGCTGCCCAGGGACTGATCTGGGGAATTATGGCAATCGGTGTTTATATTACTTTCAGAACACTGGATATTGCCGATTTGACGGTAGATGGCACCATGTGTACAGGCGGTGCTGTCTGTATTATGATGATGATGAGTGGACACAACGTATGGGTAGCGATGCTGGCGGCATTTATCGCAGGTATGCTGGCAGGGCTTGCAACAGGCTTTTTCCATACCTTTATGGGAATTCCGGCAATCCTTTCCGGTATTCTGACCCAGCTGGCACTTTGGTCAGTGAACCTGAAGATCATGGGCAAGTCCAATCAGGCACTGAATGTGGACAAGTACAATCTGCTTGTTTCTCTTCGCTACATCAAAGGTGTTCCGATTTTTAAGAATACCATTGTGATCGTTGCGATTATGATTGTTGTACTGATTGCCATTCTCTACTGGTTCTTCGGTACAGAGCTTGGATGTTCAATTCGTGCAACAGGCTGCAACAGCAATATGGCACGGGCTCAGGGTATCAATACGAACTTCAACAAAGTACTTGGTCTTATGATCTCCAACGGCCTTGTAGCGCTTTCCAGCGCCTTGCTGGCTCAGTATCAGGGATTTGCGGATATCAATATGGGACGTGGTGCTATCGTTATCGGTCTGGCGGCTGTTATTATCGGTGAAGCGATTTTCGGACGTATTTTCCGCAACTTTGCTCTGACACTGTTAAGCGTCGGTTTTGGTGCTGTTATCTACTATCTGGTTCTTCAGGTTGTTATCTGGCTTGGCGTTGATACAGACCTTTTGAAGATGTTCTCCGCAGTTGTTGTTGCAATTTTCCTTGCAATCCCGTATTGGAAGAGCAGATATTTTGCAAAACCGGTAAGAAGAGGAGGCAGCGAAGATGCTTGAGATTAAGAATATTTATAAGACATTTAACGCCGGCACAGTGAATGAGAAGAGAGCTCTTAATGGCCTTTCCCTGAATCTTGAAGACGGTGATTTCGTAACAGTCATCGGCGGCAATGGCGCCGGCAAATCCACCATGCTCAATGCCATCGCAGGTGTATGGCCGGTGGATGAAGGGCAGATCATTATTGATGGTGTGGATGTGACAAAACTTTCCGAACACAAGAGAGCCAAATATCTGGGAAGAGTTTTCCAGGATCCGATGACCGGTACGGCAGCCACCATGGGTATTGAAGAGAACCTGGCATTGGCACAGCGCCGCGGTCAGTCAAGAACGCTGAAGATTGGAATTACCAAGAAAGAGCGTGAAGAATACAAAGAACTGTTGAAGATCCTTGGCCTTGGACTTGAGAACCGACTGACATCAAAGGTGGGACTGTTATCCGGCGGTCAGAGACAGGCACTGACTCTTTTGATGGCAACATTGAAGAAACCGAAGCTTTTGCTTCTGGATGAACATACAGCAGCCCTTGACCCGAAGACAGCAGCCAAAGTCCTTGAGACAACGGATATGATTGTCAACAGAGACCATCTGACAACCATCATGATCACCCATAACATGAAAGACGCCATCGCCCACGGCAATCGTCTGATCATGCTCATGGACGGCAAGATCATCTTGGACATCAAAGGCGAAGAGAAAAAGAAACTCACCGTCGAAGATCTGCTCCACCAGTTCGAAAAAGCCAGCGGCGAAGAATTCGCCAACGACAGAGCACTGCTGAGCTAAGCAATGTGGTTGAAAAGAAAATCAAGAAATTTGTGCGATGACGGCTGCTTTTGATACGGCCATGGCACAGACAAACTATAAAAGAAATACCTCCGGAAACAGTGGGCGTTGAGCCCGTTTCCGGAGGTATTTCTTTTATAGTTTGTCGTCAATTAGTCAACAACAGCAATCGCGCCGATTTCAACCAGAGCGTCTTTAGGAAGTCTTGCAACTTCTACAGCAGCTCTTGCAGGGCATTTCTCTGTGAAGAATTCTGCATAAACAGCGTTCATATCAGCGAACATGTTCATATCTTTCATGAAAACATCAACACGAACAACGTGATCAAGATCTGTACCTGCTTCAGCAAGGATGTTCTTGATGTTTGTCAGGGACTGACGTGTCTGTTCCTGAATTGTATCGCCTGCGAAAGCGCCTGTAGCAGGATCAACTGGGAGCTGGCCTGAAACATAGATAGCGCCGCCTGCCTTGATTGCCTGTGAATATGGTCCGATAGCTGCTGGTGCATTAGATGTGTGAATTACTTCTTTCATAATAAAAAGCCTCCTTGAAATCTTGTGAATCATCATATGTTCTGTAACTGGGCAGTTACTAAAATTTGATATATTCATCATACCATAAAATAGACAAAAAGCAAGATAATATCTAAAAATTATTTAGCACGACTAAAAGATTTTTGGTATTATCTTGCTTTTATACATTCATCTGTTTGATTCAGTCTTCTGATCGGATAAAATGGATGAGAAAAGGCTTATCCGTTATAAATATCTCCGAAGTAGCTGTTAAAATCGGCACCGACATATTCGCTCAGATCCTTCATCTCAGCCAGTGTCTTGACGTCCACATCCAGACCATTCTTCATACGGTCTGCTGTCGCAAGGATTTCCTTTTCTCCATGGGTATAGATGCGTTCCTTGCCGTCTGCCTTTGGAGATTTGCGCAGTTCTGTCAGGAAATCGGACAGGTGCTGTTTGATAGCTTCTGCATCTCCGAATGCAGCTGGGTCAATGGCGATAAAGCCATGGCATGTGCCGCCCTTGCCGTTCTGGATGCTGTGGTTGGAAGTCAGACCCATGGAAAGGATAGAGCAGAAGATTTCACAGAGCATGGCATAACCGTAACCCTTGTGGCTGCCTGTCAGTTCTTCTGCGCCGCCCAGAGGCATAATACCACCGCCGGCTTTCTTGTCGATGTTGGTAAGAACTTCTGCAGCGTTTGTGCAAGGATGGCCGTTGGCATTGAGACCCCAGCAGTCAGGAATTGGCTTCTCGGCTTTTCGGTACATCTCGAACTTACCGCGGGTGACGACACTTGTAGATGCATCGAAGAAGAACGGATATGGTTCAGCCGGCATGGAAATAGCAATTGGGTTTGTGCCCAGCATGGCTTTCTTGCCGAATGTCGGAACAACGATGGCTTCTGAGTTTGTAAAGGCCATACCAATGAGCCCCTGATCGCAGGCCATCTTGGCATAATAACCGGCGATACCGAAGTGGTTGGAATCTCTGACGGTGACAATAGCCATACCGATCTCTTTGGCTTTCTTAATAGCCAGATCCATGGCAAAATGACCAATCAACTGTCCCATACCATCATGACCGTCTACGACGGCTGAAACAGGTGTTTCAAAAACGATTTCAGGTTTGGCGTGAACTTTGATCATGCCGCTGGCAATACCTTTGTGGTAGCGGACAAGTCGCTGCGCGCCATGGGATTCAATCCCGTAAACATCTGAGAGTAATAAAACATCGGAAATAATACGGCTTTCTTCTTTTGTGAAACCGAATCTCTGGAAAACATCCATACAGAATGCATCCATTACATCATACTGAATTTTAACGTGTGCCATATCCGGACCTCCTAAATGATTTTTATCAATTTAAAACGTTAGGTATAAAAAGTTTAGCATAAATCCAACGATTTCTCAATGGATAAAGCGTATCTATTTCAGTAATTTTAAAACCATTTAAATGTTTATTGATGGAACTTGAAGTGAGAGGCGTTTGGCTAGCAGGATTTCTCGCACAGTCCAAAACCAATCGGATGAGGGCCTGTATGCACGCCGATGGTGGCACCAATCTGTCCGATTTCGACCGTTGGTTCAAAGTCCGGCCATTTCTTCTTCATGTGTTCAATCACATCTTTGCGGAGATCTTCGCCTTCTTTGATGTTGTAGCCGTAACCAACCATATAAATATAACGGTCCGGATCATTACCGTTTTCTTCGATGTGAGCAAATAACTTCTCCATGGCCTTTTTGCGGGACTGAACACGGCCTCTGGCAAGGCCGGATGGAAAGAGTTCGCCCTGGGTCATAAGGATCATTGGACGTAGATTCAGAATATTGGCGGAGATGCCGGCCAACTTGCCGACACGTCCGCCGTGAACAAGGTAATCCATATTTTCAACAGTAAAGAAAATACGGCATGTGTCTTTGATTTCATCGGCGCGTTTGATCAGGGCATCATAATCTGCACCGGAGCGTTGGAAACGTACGATTTCCTGAATCATCAGACCCTGCATCAGGGTGGCAAGGGTTGTATCCATGATTGTTACACGGATACCCGGATAATTTTCCTGAATCATGTTGCCTGCATTGCGGGCGGAATTATAGGAACCACTGAATTTGGCACTTAAGGTAAAGCAGATGATATCAATGCCCTGTTTGGCATATTTTTCAAAAACATCATAATAATCCTGAACTGTCGGCAGCGAGGTCTTTGGGAAAATCTTTGGATTATCCACCATAAACTGATAAAAATCACGGACATCCAGTTCTTCGATCTCTTTTAAATAATGTTCGCCGTCCATGGTCACATAATAAGGCACAACATCCACGCCGAATCTGGTTGCACGTTCACTGCCCATATCCCATGAACCGTCTGTAATAATCTGGTACATAAAAAATCTCCTAAAATCTTGCGAAATCCATTTAGGCTTTATGAAATATATAAAATTATTCGTTCATAAGCAGGCACACTCGCGTTGTCACTTCTTGGCAGCGGTACATAAGGTGAGAATTTCGCATGTAATTTATTTTCATCAAATATAAAAAAGTTATTTATTCAGAGAGTATTATAACGCGAAGCAATATTTTTATCAAAATGAAATGAGAAAATAGGCTACAGTTTCGGGATTTTGTATAGTAAATTTTGGGGATTGACAGATGGTTAAAAAACGTTATAATTAAGTCAGAGTGCAAAAGTTCATTTGGTTTATGACTGTTATGTGAATGGTTATGAATTTTGATGTTTAGCCGCATGAAGGGGTACACCACCACGGGTGTAGTTCTTTGTGCGGCTTTTTTTATGCGGGTAATGAGCCAAAGTTCATGCTTGCATGGAACCTTAGCAAATACTGAGAACGTCAAAATTGGTGCACGTTTGTGACGAGGGGAGGGGTTCGTAGTGATTAAGGTCAATGGTGAAATGCTGGAAATTGCAGAGGGTACAACGGTTGCAGTTTTTTTAAAGGAACACGGGTATCCAGACAAGATGATTGCGGTTGAGTGCAATGGCGCAATTATTCCGAGAAGTATATGGGAAGAAGCCATTTTGAAGGATGGCGATACAGTTGAGGTTGTCCGATTTGTAGGAGGCGGTTGATGTGGCAGAGATTATTTTAAACGGGCAATCTGTGAAGACAGAAGCGGCAGATATGGAAGATTTGAAGCGACAGACGTATGCTTCGGAAGGCCTGTCAGAGGATATTCAGAGACATTGTGTATGGATTGTTGAAGGCTTTCAGACGGATGAGAATCTGTCTTTGAAGGACGGAATGACCATCAATTGGATACAGAAAGGCAAGATGCCGGATCGTGAAGAGATGGAGAGTATGCTCTGTGCAAGACATACGCCCCATGTCTATGAAAAGGCGAAGAAGGCAAGGGTGGCAATCGCAGGTCTTGG
>Ga0129311_1000855_pt1 | contig 24307 bp, 16 predicted proteins | sample Go1ome_FD_94435 | JGI IMG/M metagenome (GOLD analysis project Ga0129311, IMG submission 94435) | Western lowland gorrila individual fecal microbial communities from Wisconsin, USA - Go1022B metagenome | ecosystem: Host-associated > Mammals > Digestive system > Large intestine > Fecal | place... | reverse complement strand
TCCTGTCGAAGCAAACGTGGCGGGAATCAATCAGGTACAGACAAATGTAAAAGCAGGACTTACCTTTGCGAGTGCGCTTCGTTCTATCCTGCGTCAGGATCCGGATATTATCATGATCGGAGAAATTCGAGACGGTGAGACAGCAAGCATTGCGGTGCAGGCATCAATCACAGGTCACTTGGTTGTAAGTACACTTCATACGAACTCGGCAGCAAGTACGGTTTCCCGTCTGGAAGATATGGGAATTGAATCTTATCTGATCGCGGATTCGGTTGTTGGTATTATTGCACAGCGTCTGGTACGCCGCCTGTGTCCGAGATGCAAGCAGAAGCGTCTTGCAAATGAAGATGAGCTTGAAATTCTTGGCATGGAAGGACAGGAAGTGGAAATTTACGAACCGGTCGGATGCCCGAACTGTGACAACAGCGGCTATCGAGGTCGAATCGGTGTATATGAGATCATGGAAGTGAATAATGATGTAAAGAGATGTATCGCAAAAGGCGGAGATGCTGATGCAATCAAGGAAGTAGCCTTGAAAAACGGTATGAGCACGCTTCGTATGAGCGCGACGAGATATGTGCTGCAGGGTATTACATCAGTCAGTGAAATGATCAAAGTTTCCTTTGAAAGCTAAGGGATACAGAAAAGATAGAAGAGAAAGAAACCTAGGAGGGTGTGCAGGTGACAACTTATAAATATTCTGCTGTTGATAAAAACGGTAAATCGATCAATGGCTCAATTGAAGCGGAAAATGAACAGAAAGCTGCAGAACAGCTGAAAAAAGAGGGAAAGATACCTACCGAGATCAAGGAACAGACACTGCTTGATAAAGATATTAATATGGGATCTTTGTTTAAGAAAAAAGTTGCGGTCAGAGATATGAGTATCTTCTGCCGCCAGTTCGTAAGTATGCACAGAGCCGGTGTTACGATTCTGGAATCCATGCGGATGCTGACAGAGCAGACTGAAAACCCAACATTGAAAGATGGACTGCAGGAAGTATACCTTGGTGTACAGAAAGGTGAATCGCTTGCAAGCTCCATGGCAAAACGGCCGGATGTATTCCCAAAACTGCTGATCCACATGGTCAGCGCCGGCGAAGCTTCCGGTAGCTTGGATGTTGCATTTGAGCGTATGGCGGTGCAGTTTGAAAAATCTGCCAAGATCCAGGGCTTGATCAAGAAAACAATGATCTACCCGATCATGGTATTGGTTGTAGCGGTAGTCGTTGTCATCGTCATGCTGACATTTGTTGTGCCGACTTTTATGAGTATGTTTGCTGATATGGATATTGACATGCCGAAGATTACATTGGCTGTTGTGGCTGCTTCCAATTTTATGCAGGCAAGATGGTATATTGTAGTAGCTGTTATTTTTGCAATCGTATTCTTTATCAGATGGTTCAAACGGACAGAAACTGGTGAAACTTTATTTGCAAAGGCGGCAATTAAGATTCCGATGCTTGCTGATCTGACGGTAAAGCAGAATGCTGCAAAATTTGCACGTAACTTATCAACCATGCTGGCAGCCGGTATTTCTATGCCGGATGCGGTTGAAATCGTTGCAGAAACAATGGGCAATAAATTCTATACAATGGCGATGCGTGATGCCAGAGCAGATGTTATACAGGGTGTTCCGCTATCACAGCCGATCGAAAAATCCGGGCTGTTTCCACCGATGGTATATCATATGGTAAGGATCGGTGAAGAAACCGGTAATATTGAAAATATGCTGGATACATTAGCTGACTATTATGAAGAAGAAGTAGAAGTGGCAACACAGTCGTTGATGGCAGCGTTGGAACCGTTGATGATCATTATGCTGGCAGGTGTCTGCGGTGTGATCATCGGTGCGGTTATGGCTCCTATGGCAGCTATGTATTCAGGGCTTGATAATCTATAGAATAGGGAAAAATATGAGAAATAAAAATAGGGGATTTTCGCTGGTTGAGCTCATCATAGTGATTGCGATTATGGCAATCCTGATTGGTGTTCTGGCACCGCAGTATCTGAAATATGTGGAGAAATCCAAAGTTACTGCAGACAAAGATCTGTTAGATGCAGTAGTTCAAGCGTGTTCAACAGCATCGGCGGAAGATGATATTACTGACTTACCTAGAGGCGGAGATACCAATATCACGGTAGATACATCAGGCAGCCATCCAAAATGGAGCGCCAGAGTCTTGGAACTGCTTGGTGCGACTGATTTTCAAACGGATATAGAAGGTAAATTGAAATCGAAGGTTGCTACAAGATCGGATCTTGGCAATCGGAATATCATCATAGAGGTGGATAACATGAACTGCTTCACAGTATATGTGGGAGCAAAAACAAACGCCAACCATAATGCGACAGGAATTGTGGCAGGGGTGGAGGCAGATTAAAAGCTGGTTTTAAACGCACTGTTAATAGGGGACAGAGCATTTAAAATATATTATTTAAAAGTCAAAAGGAGAGGTTAAAAATGAAAAAGACAAATAACAAAGGTTTCTCACTCGTTGAGTTAATTATCGTTATTGCTATCATGGCAATCTTAATCGGTGTATTAGCACCTCAGTACATTAAGTACGTAGAAAAATCAAGAGTATCTGCTGATAAAGATCTTCTTGATAGTATTTATAATGCATGTACAACGGCAGCTTCTGATCCTGATATCACAGATGTACCAACAACGGGCGGTCTGGGAACAGCTCTTATTGCTGGTACAACTGCTAACACATGGTCCGGTGAAGTTCTTTCAACTCTTGGCGCAACAAACTTTACAAGTGTACAGGGCAAACTGAAGTCTAAGGTTGCTAAGGGAAGCAATATCAATATTGAAATTGATGGAAAAGGTAACTTTACTGTATGGGTTGGATCATCTACAAATGCTAATGCAAACTCGCATGGTATTGTAGTTGGTGCAGGTGCTGACTAATTGCTTTAAATAAACGTATTAATCCGGATACCACATCTGGAAATTAAAGGAGACATTCCCCTATGACCACGTTACTATTGGCAGATAAAATAATACTGGGAATCATTATATTCCTCTTTGGGATTGTGATAGGCAGTTTCTTAAATGTCTGCATCTATCGCATTCCCGCAGGGGAAAGCCTTTCGAAGAAGAGAAGCCACTGCATGAGCTGTGGTTATCAGCTTCGCTGGTTTGATCTGATCCCGCTTTTCAGTTATCTGTTTCTTGGTGGTAAATGTCGAAAATGCAAGGCACATATTTCAGCACAGTATCCGATCATTGAATCGCTGAATGGTGCACTTTATGTGCTGATTTTTATCATTAACGGGTGGAGTATAGATTCAGTTATATACTGTTTATTGACTTCAGCGCTCATCGTACTGAGCGTGATAGACTTTAGAACTTATGAGATTCCGTTTGGGATCAATCTGTTTATACTGGCACTGGGGCTGATTCACTTGGGATTTCACTTAGGGGATTGGGTGACCTACGTGATTGGCCTCTTTGCTGTCAGTACATTTTTGGAAATTATTTTCCGTGTTTCGGGCGGCAGAGCGATCGGTTATGGCGACGTCAGACTGATGCGTGCTGCAGGTTTGTTGATCGGCTGGAAGCTATCGATTCTGGCTTTGATCCTTGGATGTATCTTAGGATCTGTCATACATACAATTCGTATGAAGGTGTCCGGCGAGGGACACGTACTGGCAATGGGACCTTATCTGGCAATGGGTATCTTTATATCCGTGCTGTGGGGCGAACCGTTTATCAATTGGTATTTTAGTTTGCTTGTGACACATTAGTCGGCGCAGCGGACTTTATATAAAAAAGAAAAAAGAGGGTAAAACCTATCGCTTTTAGGGAGGTAAATCATGGCAAAAGCACAAAGAGTACTTAGTATCGAAATCGGATATTCCCTGACACAGGTCTGTGAAATGGATTTCCGGTCAAAACATCCACAGGTATATGGTGTTTTCAGTATGAAGACTCCGGATGGCATTCTGAATGACGGCGCGATCAGCCCGACAGAATCTTATATCCAGGAACTGAAATCCTATATCGCAGCAAACGGAATGAATGCAAAGAAGGTTATCTTTGCAGTTTCTTCCACAAAGATCGCGAGTAGAGAGGCAACCATTCCTATGGTAAAAGAGAATAAGGTTGCAGAGATGCTCATGAGTAATATCACAGATTACTTCCCGGTAGATCCGAGCAGTTATCAGTTCGCTCACAATATTATGGATACTGTGACAGATGAAGCAGGCACAAAGCAGTACAGAGTTATGATCATGGCGTGTCCGTCTGAAATTCTGGAAGGCTACAACTATCTTGCCCAGCAGCTTGGCTTGGAACTTTCTTCTATCGATTACAGTGGTAACAGTATTTTCCAGGCACTGCGTCACAGATTCGCAACCGGCGTTAACTTAACAGTTAAGATCGATGAAAGAAGTTCCCTCTTAACAGTAACAAACAATGGTGTCATCACAATGCAGCGTTCCGGTATTTACGGTGCGGATCAGGTTGTAGATATCATGATGGATACGGATGTTTACGGAGAGCCGCTTTCTTATGAAGCAGCAGTAAAAACACTTCGTAGAAACAACCTGGTTATGAAAGCAGAAGAGGAAGCAACACTGGCTGACAAAGAGGCTGAAGTTGCTGAACTGGAAAGACAGAATGAAGCGGCAATCGCAGCAGCAGCAGCAACAGGTGACAGCTCACAGGTTGCAAGCGCAACTGTAAAGGCAAAACAGGCAGGCGCGAATCTGAAAATGCTCCGTCTGCGCAGGGATGTTACTTATGCATATGAACAGCTGATTAGTTCGATCGTCCGCGTAATCGATTACTATAACAGTAAAAACAGAGATGCAGCGATCGACAACATCATTATCACAGGTATTGCAGCCGATTTCTGGGGTTTCGCCGGTCTCCTTTCTGATGAACTGGGAAGAGAAGTAGAAGTACTGAAAGATCTGGCTGGTACAAATATCAACCAGGGCTTACATCTGCAGGATGTATCTCTTGGTGATTATATTTCCGTTATCGGTGCAGGCCTTGGCTCGGTTGGATTTATGCCGGCTTCCATGGCTTCTGAAAAGGGCGGAAAAGCGAAGGGTGCAAAGAAGAGTTCTGCATCCAATGAGAAACTTCCGGTTATTGTATTTGTAGCCGGACTTGCAATTGCGGTTGTTCTGATCGCATTATCAGTTCCGAAATACTTTACAACAAAGATCGAGGGCGATAACTTAGCAGAAAAGAAAGCACAGCTGGAACCGGTGCAGGGTATTTACGATACCTATGTACAGACAAAGGCTGATTGTGATTATCTGAATGCGGTTTATGCACAGACAGATAACTATAACAGAGATCTTTATGATCTGATCGGACAGCTTGAACAGAAACTCCCGAAAGATGTTGAGGTTACATCATTAAGCATCACGACTACGGGTGTCACATTGTCCTTCTCAGTAGCAAATAAAGAAGAGGCGGCGGCTGCCATTATTAATCTGCGTTCACTGGATTGTTTCTCTGACGTACTTGTTACAGCTGTTACCGACTCAACAGGTGATGAAACAGAGTCAGGTGTAGGACGTGTGGAATTAACTGCAGATTGTACATATGGTATGAATCCTGCACTTTTGTCAGAAGAAACGGCAGAAGAAACAACTGAAACAGAGCAGGCTGCTGAATAGGAGGGATAGAGATGAAACTGAAGAAATCGGATATTAATATTTTATTGATCGCACTTGGTCTTGCAATTGCGGCAATTGCTTATTTCTTTGTATTTACAAAATTAAATGAGAAAACAGATGCCATGAAGGCAAACAATGCTGCATTACAGCAGGAAGTAGACAGACTTCAGGAACTTGCAAATAATAAACAGCAATATCTGGATGATACGGCAGCAATGCTTGATAAGATTGAAGAAATAAAAGCACAATTTGCTGCAGCCTATAAGCCGGAAGATGAAGTGCTTTATGTACGGGATCTGGAAAAAAATTTTGACGCAAGTGCAAAAACGGTGGCTATGCCAGGTACTGCTCCTATGGAGGTAGTACAGTCTGAAGTGGCTGCACAGCCGGAACCTGCTGCGGATGCAGCTGTGGATGCGACTGCTGAAGATGCGGCTGTGACCGCTTCGGTTGATACATCAACAGCAGCAGCTCCGGAAATCCTTTTATATCAGACTCCGGTAACAATTAATTTTGTGGCTTCTTATAATTCGGTTAAGGACATTGTAAAGAGACTGAATACAGATGAAATGAGAAAATCCATTGAAACACTTTCATTGGCATTTGATTCTGAAACGGGAGATCTGACCGGTACAATGCTTTTTAATATGTATTCTCTGACAGGAACAGATGTTACATATACAACACCTGAGATCCCGGGTGTTACATTTGGTACAAATAATATCTTTAACAGTGCTGATAAGAAGATCGCTATTGAAGCAGAAGCAGCTGCACAGGCAAAGGCAGAGGCTGAAGAGGAAGAAGTATCTGCTAAGGATAAGAGAAACTGATAATGGAACGAAAAAGCCAGTAAAAGAGGTTCTTTCATGAAGAGTAAAAGAAAAACCGAAGGTTTTACATTAGTGGAACTGATTATTGCAGTAGCAATACTTGGTATTGTGATCTCGCCACTGATTGCAAACTTTATACAGTCTGCAAGAATAAACAGAAAAGCTAAAATTAGTTTAAATGCTACCAATATGGCGCAGGATATCTTAGAGGGTGCCAGTTCTTATTCGGCAGATGATTTTATTAAAATGTTTGAAAGCGAAGCTACCCTTGTGGGTCAGATCATTCCGGCGGGGCTGACATATACTTCACATGGAGATATGGAGGCTGCGGGGATGAATAGTGCTTCAGGTAGTGAAAAGTACAAAGCTATTGTCACGAGTCTTAATGTTGGTGATGGTGCTGTAGGAAACCGTCAGTATACAACAAGTGTAAAGGCCGGGCTTGCACAGGATGTAGATAGAAAATCGGATTATTATTTGTTTGCTTCGGGAGTAAAGCAGGGCAATAATGAATATAATCTGAGATTCCATCTTTCAACTTCAAATGGACAGAATAAGAAAACAGTTGCCAATATTGCAAATATTAATAAGACATATGACGCTGTATATAATCTTTCCAATGATGAAGTAGAAAGTGCCGGTAATACATTTGTTTCTCTGCAAAGCGGTGTAAGTAATCATAATGCCCAATATTATAAGAACCTTATGAGCAGGAAGATTTCTATTCAGATATTGGATAAAAATAATGATGAGCCGACAAGTGATGCAGTATCAAAGGCCAAAGGGAATGATTATTGTATAAAAGTGATCAGAACATATGAAGTCCCGACCGGTGAGGGAATTGATGATAGTAAGAGAATTATTTCCCAGACAACGGAAAATATATCAAGTTTGGATGCAAAACTTTTACCAAGAAGTGTATATCTATATTACACAGGTATGCCAAACACACAGGAAAGTAATGTGACAGATAATATAGAGGTGATTAATAAAACCGGCAAGGAGATCACTGTATATCTGGTTAGAATTCAAACGGATTATACAGGTAAAATGAATGCAGCAACAAATATAGCTGCACAGAATTTATACAATTCCATGTATGGCGCAAAGGTTGCGATCACTTCTCAGAAACCGGATGCATCTGTCGTAAGGACTTATACAGATGATACAAAGACGCATATTGTATCAAATCTGAGATATAATCTGAGTACTGCGGTTGACAAAAATGTCAGAATATTGCAGGAGGGCAGTGTCAGTGATGTGGTAGACCCTAAATACCATCCTACAGATGCGACTGATTATAAGCAGTCCAGATGCTCTTACACGTATAATGGTGCTGTTCTTACGGAGGCATTATACAAAACTAATTTTTCAGCAGGATATCAGCAGGAAAAGAAAGATTTTATATATGATGTCACACTTGATGTCTGGGACGTAAAAACAGGCAATAAGGTGGCTACCTTTACAAGTAGTTTGTCTGATTAATAAAATGCTATTCTACAGGTGGAAAGGATGTAAAAAATGATCGGGAATTTGAGGAATAGAATGAAAACAAAAAAGAATAACCGTGGTGCGGCAATGATTATGGTTATTGTAAGTATTGCTTTCATCGGTATGCTTGTTGCGATGATTGTATATATGGCATATTGCAACTACCTGATGAAAGGAACTGATCGTAATGCAAAAAACAATTTCTATTCCGCAGAGAAGGCGCTCGATGTTATCAATGCAGGTTTGCAGCAGGATGTATCGGATAGCATGGCAGAAGCTTATGTGTATGCAATGAAGTTTTCTGAAGGCTTAACAGAAGATCTGATGTCTAATAAATTTCAGGAGCAGTACTTTAAGCAGCTCGAGGCAAGGATTGATGAAAAGGAGTATCCTGCAGGAGGCGGGGCTCCAACAGAAAAGAATAAGAATAAATGGGATATTCAGCATCTGAAAAACATTTTAACAGCAGGCGGTATTGCGCCAAGTGATAGTATTGGTGTCCCTAATACAGTTTATATTGGCTGTGTAGACGGTACATCCAATACGCTGGTGCATAATGCAGGTTCTTCCTATACAACAATGGAAAATCTGAAAATTGTATATACCAATGATAATGGGTATGTATCAATTATTGAAACGGATATTCGTATTAAAGAACCGGATTTAAATTATGCAGTTGCCACGAACAGACTGAATGTAGAAAATTATTCTTTGATTGCTAACGACAGATTGATCAACTCTACTAATTATGAAAACGCACCTACCGGCTTGGGTCTGGGTGCAAATACGACTGTAACGGGAAATGTATTTGGTGGAAATGATGGTATTTATGTGGAAAATCAGAAATCCCTTTCTTTTATCAGTCCACCGGCAGCTCCGGCAGCTGATCCATCAGCACCACCGGTGCATTATAATCTTGTTGCCAATACGTTTAATGTGAGTAATGCAAAAACAGGTGTTGGATTTGCAACAGATGATAAGCATTGGAGTTATACTTCAAATATCAATGTGACAACAGGAAATCTATCATTGGATGGTATTACATATGTAAGTGATGATCTTACAACGGATGGTAGTGGAAATAATATAAAGCTTTCCGGTATTTACAGAGGATATGGTGATTCACTGAATAATTCAGGAGCAAGCAGTTCTATTCTTGTAAATGGTGCAAGAACAAGTCTTGATTTTTCAAACCTGAAGGAACTGTTTCTGGTTGGTCATGCATATGTGGGTACAAGACATTATGATGCTGATGCAGCACGTTATGAAAGTGTATATGGTAATTCGGCTGATGGGGACTATATAAAAGATGTACAGGATTATGACAAAAAACTGGCTTCTGTATCAGGAAATACAGTGTCTGCAAATTCTGTTGAGAAAAATACAAAGGATATTATGCTCGGTGAATCTGTTTCTGTAAAAGCGAATCAGCTGATTTATATGGTGCCTGCTGATTGCGTTGGATTTGACACAGAGACAGGGGCGCAGGTAGTTGCAAAGAATCCGATGAGCTATGATGAGTATAAGATGCTTACATCAACATACAAGAAGGATCCGAATGATAATTCTAAATATACGACAGAGCTGAAGTACAAGGTGGTAGATCTGTCAAAACTGTGGACACGGCTTGGAACATCGTATACATCTGGTTATAAAGCTGTATTCCGTCGGGTAAATGGATCCGTGCTGGTATATTTATATCTTGATTTTGGAACCAATGAGATTCAGGCAAATGATTTCTTTGAAGCATATTATAATTATGACAAGGATGGATTAGCAAGGTATATAAAATCATATATTTCGGATATTAGCTGGAATCCATCCATGGCCGGTAATAATAATCAGTATCTGACTCTGGCGGGTAATTCATTTTATTTTAATTCAAAGGGAGAACTGATACTGCAGAAGAGCACATTAAATGACAGTGACAGTAAGATGGAAGCTGCACTGAATAATGCAGATGATTATGCGGATACTTTTACTGCTCTGATGCATGTGCTGAAGGATAACATAGCTGAGACAACTTCCATGGAGCAGGGAAAGACTGTATTTGAAAATGTGGTTGATTCAGCAGCAATTGATAAGATTACAACAAAAGATTTTAAAGCAGATCCAACAAATTTGACAGATCCGATTCTTGCACATGTGGATACAGGTGATTTTGTGTATGAGAGCATAGGATCAGATGGTAGTCCGTCAAAATATGCTTCTTTGAAGCTTATCATTGCAAAAGGGAATGTTTATCTGCAGGATAATTTTGATGGTCTTGTGATTGCAGGCGGTGACATTGTAATCGGCTCCAGATGCAACACGGTTACTTATAATCCGACAGAGGTTTTAAAGGCGCTTCGTGCAAAATGTGATTCGGGATACTTTGCATATGAAGCATTGGGTGACAGTGGTAAATTAACTTATGCGGAAACAACAGAAGTAGCAGGTAATGAATATGTTGACCTTGGTTCGCTGATCGTATACCAGAACTGGAAGAAAGAATAGGCGGTGTCTGATGAAAAAGAAAAATGAGGGATTTACAATTGTAGAACTGATCGTTGTAATAGCAATGCTTAGTATTTTTATTGGAATCTTTGCAGCTAATATCGGACAGATTACCGGATATAATGCCAAGGAATGCTATAAAAAAATTGCATCTGCCATTACCGAGAACAAAATAGAGACACTCAGTAAGGCAAAGGAGACCGGCGATATTTATCTACAGATATATCAAAATGCTACGGATGATAAGATTTATGTAAGGACGGTCAGAGACGGTAAAAAGGCTACAAAGGAATATACGAATATAACAAAGTTGACCAAAAGATCCGGAATTACCGTAACGTATGAATTAAAGAATGGGGCTTCTGTTACAACTAAGACTGCAACAGAAGCAGATCCTCTGAATATATGTTATAACAGGGCATCAGGTGCACTTGTTGATCCGGACGATTCCTATAAGGTGTCTAAGTTACAAAAAATAATTGTTTCATCAGGCGGTTATAAATACACAATTGATATTGTTCCGGCAACAGGAAAAGTAAAAGGGAAATAATCGGATTTCTATAATAAGGTAAATGGGTTATAGGTAAGATGGGAGGAACTATGGAAGCAAAAAAAAGGATAGCCAAAAATAACAAAGGTTTTACAATAGCGGAGTTTTTGGTCGCTTTTGGAATTATGGGAGTTATTGTTACTACGGTTGGCTATATGATGACAACCTCTTCAAAAACTTATAGCTCGCTCAGTACAGAGGCACAGCTGCAGTCCGAGGCACAGCTTGTGGCAAATGCTATTTCAGAGCTGGCAATTGATTCATTTGATGCGGGTAATGTGGTAAAAACAGACGATTATGCAACAGAGTATGATGCTGCTGTTACGGATAAAAGCATGCTGGTTCTGTTATCCAGGACGAAAACAGTAAATACAAGATATCAGATTAGGTTGAACAGGACAAAAAAGGAATTAGAATTATATTCACAGGAATATAATAGTTCGTCTAAAACGTATGGTTCGCTGGAAGGACCATCCTTATTAGGGCAGTATATTGACAATTTTGAAGTGGCATTGGATAGAGTGAAGGATGAGAATATTATCTCATTCAGGCTGGTTTATACAAAAAACGGCAGGAGCTATACCGGTGATTATCAGGTACTGATGCGTAACAGGGCTTATGCGGATCCTGATGCTAAGGATGCAGCTCCGGATACGGCGCAGCTGAAGTCTCTGACGCTGACACCGAAGCTTGTTTATATAGATATTATTGATGGTGTAGCAACGCAGTATTATACAGATTCCATTACATCAACTCCATTTTCTGTTATAAATGGCGCGGGGGATATTACTTTTAAAGCAACGGCAATTTATAAAGGAACGGCTCCGGCTGATGCGAAAACAACATGGAGTCTGCTAAGCTGTGATACTTCTATTTTCAGTCAGACTGCGGATGCGACAGAGGCGACAAAAAATCATCTGAAATGGGACAATGTAGGGAAAGAGAAATTTATTTCTACGCCGAATACGGAATTCAGTGTTGTGGCAACACATGGAACGATGAAAAAGGAATCCAGGGTACGTCTTCGTATTGTCCGGAAGATCACATGGGCAGGAACGACCGGAATTTCAGGATGGAAGAGTGAATACAGCAATGAGGTATATAGAGGGACGCCGGCTGCAGATACACAGAATTATGCAGCAGCAGGTACATCTGTCACATTGATTCCTTCTATTGACCAGTCAAATGTCAGTACAGATCTGACATGGAAGCTGTATAGAAAAAATACAGCTGCAACGTCATGGGTAGAATGTACAGAGGAGGCATATGCCAAGCTTGCATCGACAACAACAAGCGGGGGCAGACAGTCAAATACAATTACAATTGGGAAAAATGTGTCTAATACAGATGAATTCAAGGTGGAGGTTGTTTCTGTATTTGATAATACTGTCAAAGCGGAGTATATATTTGGTATTTTGCCTAAAAAGACAACTAACGGAAACGGAGATCACAGCCGTGGTTATAAGTTGAATTTTAATGACTGGGCAACAGATGTGACAAGAGGCGGTTATGCTGACGATAAAACGGATGATGGTAACTTTGGTGAATATAAGGTTAAGAGAGTAACCAAGATTACCGGCATTACATCGACCGGCCCTAATAGCATTGGTAATTCGCAGGAGGGATTGAAACGTTTCTATCATCCGGTATCAAATCCAGACGATGGACAGGGATATATATATGTAGATATGAATTCCTTTGGATTTAAAATAGATCAGATGAAGGATTTCTATATGCATGATGGCATGGATTTGATCATCACTTTCGAATATAAATATGATGTATATGAGAATCAGGGCGGTAAAAAGTACCCGGCTAATAAAGAAGAAACAAGAACCGGTACCATGAGATACAAAATCAAGCCTGTTAAGATGGAGCCTTTGACATCCCCTTCAATATGTCTGCAAAAAGGAAGATCCATGGAATTGAATACAAGGATGCATTATTATAATGTGACTAAGCGTGGTGAGTGGGGCATTTATGTATCTGATGATGAAACAAAGTATTCCAGCAATCTGAACCGTGCGGGAATGGAAGGTACAAACGAGTATTTAAGCTTCCGGGATACATCTTCTTATGGTAATGCAGAATCTTATAATGATCTTGTATCCTGTCAGATGGAGGCAAAAGCATCAACGAGGCAGTATCCAACTGATTATTTGACAGTCAGGGTAACTTCGGAGGAATATTTTAACCGTTCAAGTGGATATGCGGATTCATACTATAATTATAAGGTATATATTGCCAATGTGGAGGGACAGGGAGTATATATTCCAGGACCGAATTCTAAAAAGGGCAGCTTTCCGGCAGAAAGTTCACTGCCAACGGATGAGGCATCAGCTGTAACAATCTCAGGTATCAGTGCAACAGGAGGTGCTGTATCTGCAAAGGTATATAAATCAGGAAGTAAAATAAAGTGTGTATATGGTGCAATAACTTATACCTATAATAAAACTTATGAGTATTGGAAGAAATAAAGGTAATGCTAACGGGAGAGCGTATGAAAATGAGCAAGAGAAGTAGAAGGGCAATAATTGGATTAGTCGGTTTTTGCATGGCGGCGGTAGTGTTTGCCGGTGAGGTTATGACAAATGTGACGGATGTCCAGGCTGAAACAAGGGTATTTGATAAAATCAAAGATACTTATCAGAAGAGCCAAAACACGACATTTAAGATATTGGAAATCGAATCAACTGCGGAAACATATGCAGGGGACGATGCCTCAAAGTCAAAAAATGCAGAACTTGGATATCTGTTTGCTGATCGGAATCATCCGGATGAAAGCAGTGGCTTTGGAAAGACTTCTTTTGGTAGATCTTTGGGTGATCCGAGTTACTCTCTGAGTAATCATAAAGAGGAATATGTAAAGATACAGTACCAGATGCGCTCTTACGGTATGATCAAGCCGGATGGTATTGATGCCCAGACAGAACTGGGTAAGGTGGGTGAATACCTGTTTTATGCACCGGGTAATGCTGTATTTTCTTCCTTCAAGACAGACGGATTTGAAAAATACGATGATAAAAGCGTTTATGTAAAGGGTGTATACTCCATGCAGGAAAATGGTGGATACACGCTGAAAGACGGTTATACAATTGATAAGGATGGACGTATCTGCCTCATAAAAAATGAAAGTGTCAGTCAGAATGATCTGACACCGGATGACGATGTGATCGGCGAAGATCCGCAGGTAAGTGGAAATTCTATTGTAAAAAGGATTGAGCCTGTAGTCATTAATACATCTGTCATGGGTCTGCCTACAGCAGAGGATGGTACGGAACTTATTACTTACGAGGGAGAAGGCAAGGGTAATGTAGCCTTTACAAGATCTCTGAATACATCAGCACTTACAGAATACTGGGGTTATGTCAGTGATGCAGAGAAAGATCAGATTTCGCTTTATTACGCAACCAAGTATTTAGGAACCGGGAAACTCAGTAACAGTAACTGGTTCCAGGAGTATGTTTTTGGAAACTATTATGATTTCAAAGATTATATGAAGATTGATTATGTAACCAAAGCTGCTAATGAGGTAACTGCAAGCGATATTGAAACTGCAAATCTGATCTATATCAATGGAAAAGATGCAGATTATGTAGCTGCAAAGCAGGATATTTCAGATGATGTATTACTGACACTGTTCAATAAAGTGGCGGTAGACCATAAGGCATTGATCATGGATTATCTCAATTATAATGCGGATTCCGCTACTAATATCAGTAAACTAGCACTTTTATTGTGGCAGAATGATTATTCTTATATTACAACAAATGCAGAGAAGCTTGGAAAGCAGGATGCTACTACAAAGAAGCTGACAAGTGTTAAGGAATTATTAGCTGATGAAACAATTGTAAAGACATTGAAAAAATCTATTTTGAGTGGTGGTAACGGCAATTTCATAACAGGCAATACATATGTTTATAATCACCACATGGCAGACTTTGAAAGCCCGAGATCAATGGTGGATGCGCTTGATTTCATTGGAAATGGTGATTTTACGTCAGCTTATACATCGTCTGTCTCTTCCAGAGGATTTTCTGAAGTATTGAGTTATATCAATACAACGAACAAGAATTCCCTGTCAGGTGCGATGCCTACAAGTGTTACGCCGGCAGTTGCAATCCAGTATATTCTGGTAAGTGATGGAAGAGGACTGGCGGTTGTTAAGAACAGCCTGCGTATTTTGGAAATCCAGCCGACCACATCGTTCCTTTATAACGATAAGAGAGGATCGGAAGAGTATGCAGAGCTGGATAAGAATAGTCAGGTTAAGAAGAACAGAGACGATTTCGTATTAAATTATCTGAGTGCTTACTATAACAATAATACGATGAAGAAATACATCGAATTTGATTCTATGTCGATAGATGAGTTTAACGGGCGTAATGAAGACCTGATTGAAACATATGATATTATCTATATTGGTGGAAAGATAGGAAACTATTATTATGCCGGAAGCGATATAAATACATATGAAGAAGTTGACGGAATATATAATCCGGTTTCCACTGTGGCTAACGCTGACGGGCAGACTACAACAACGACACAGAATGCTGTAAAGAAAAATCTTCCGGTTTATAAAGATAAGGCGATGACCGGTATGATTTATTACAATATTGGTGATATCGTAACGGCAAACAACTGGCTGCTTGGATATCTGGATACGGATCCAAGCACTGCAATATCGCCTGCCGATCTTGCTATTAAGGCAAGCAACCGTGATAAAAATATTACGGATCTGAATGGAAAAACAAGTACGACAAGATATCCGGGACGAGATATTACGAAGACAAAACTGGAAAAGCTTAAGAACTATGTAAATGCGGATTGTCTGATGATCGTTGACGGAAGTCTGATGGGAGCGGTAGGTACAAAGGAGAATATCAAGATTAATCCGACTGCGGTAAATTCAGATGTAGATGATGATAAGAATGATCATGGACGGGTGGATAATGCGTCTAATCTCTATGAGTTCCTGCAGTATACACTTGGTTATGTATATAATAAAGAAACCGGTGAATATGAAAACAGAGTAGCAGAAACAACTACAACTACACCTGCAACGACAGATGTAGATGCGGATACTGCGGCAGCAGCTACGGGATATAAGAGATTTGTTGGATTGAATGTTGTAACAACCAGTCAGTTTGATTCCGATTCGGTGAAAAAAGACGATGTAAGTCAATACGTTGCAACAGAAAAATTGAATCTGACATTGAATAAAAAGCCAACAGAATATAGCTATCAAAGAAAAGCAGGTTCACAGGTCATTGATCCGGACACCGTCCAGTATCTGGAACAGAATGCAGATGGCAGCAGAACATTAACTTATCAGTTTGTAATCGGTGCAGATGCAACGGATGGTAATATCGTTACAACATACAGACCACATTTGTATATTGATATCAATAATGATGGTAAGTATTCATCCAAGACAGAAGATATTACGGATATGACAGTTGAGATTACTGCCAGCGGTGCAGAAGCCGAGAAAAACGCAGCTGGTCAGTATGTACTTTATAAAGATATTGAATATACAATGAAGAGAGATATTGCGGATGATTATTGCGGACTTCTGAAATGGAAACTGGATGTAGAGGCTTATCAGTATGCAAATTCACATGCATCCGAAGAAGGCTATACACTTGCAAAGAACATTACCGGAACGGATAAGATCTGTAGTGTTTTGCAGATTACAAATTATCCGACAAAACGTCATTATACAAAAAATGGAGAGACACCCGGTTCTACATTGAATCTGGAAGATGAATTAAAGAATGCAAATGGATTATATGGCAAATACTTAAATAACATACCGGGATATAAGGTTGTTGTAACTACAGTTACTGTAAGTAAGTTTGAAGATGATTTTGCAGCTGCATGGGCTGAGTACAGTAAAAAAACAAACCATAAGAGCCTGAAAGAATATGCACTTGATTATTTTGCGTCTTATCATGTTGGAGAGGAGACTGATACGACCGGTAAAGTAACAAAAGAAGGTGTGGTCGGAGCGAATATGCTTGTTTTGGGATTCGGTGATGATTATGCGAACTTTACCAATATGGATGCGATGAGAGCAGTGGAAGCCTTTATGGAAAGCGGTAAGCCTACTTTGCTGGCACATGATTTCATCGGTTTTAACTCCGGTTTCCAGCAGGTAACGGAATTACGTAATTTGGTTGGTATGGATCGGTATGGTAATACGCAGAATATTCTGACCGAAAACGATGCATTTAAGTCTTTGATGAATAAGTCAGCTGCAACAGATGGCCTGGATTATTTACATTCCGGTTCTGACTATGCAAGACCGGCAGATGCTAAAAAAATAAAACTGATCGAGTCAACAGGAAAAGCAGTGGCATATCAGCCGGGTAAGGGAAGAAAGACGATACTTCGTTATACACAGGGCTTCAGTAATACACTGATCTGTTGGAAACGCAACGGTAACAGCAATAACTGGCTGAATTCAAGTCAGGTATATTTAAACGGAAACGGTGAAGCAAACTATAATGTAAATAAACTGAACGATGGTCAGATTACAACTTATCCGTACATCTTACCTGATACATTTAAGGTCTCTCAGACGCATTCCCAGTATTTCCAGCTGGATATGGATGCAGATGATGATAATGATAAAGAGTCAGATGTAGTAGTCTGGTATACATTGGGAGACAGTAATTTAGACAGTGGTAAATTTAACCCATATGCAGATACTGTTGGTGGACCAATGGCAACGGATGGATATTACATATACAATAAGGGGAATATCACTTATACAGGAGCCGGACATGGGCAGATGAATGGTAATAATCTGGATTCGGAAGCGCAGCTGTTTGTAAATACACTGATGGCATCCTTTACGGCGAAGTATACAACACCGGGAATCGGATTTTTTGAAACAACGGATCTGAATGCAACAGCTATCAACAGTGTGGCAATTCCGTACGATAAGAATGTCACGAATCCGGATTCGGATAACACTGTTGTGGATTCTTCTATCCTGACAAATAAGGATGGCACAAGAAGATATCAGTTTGTTGATCCGAATACAGATGCAACAGTAGATGCCAAAACAGTTGGTACTCCGATCTACTTCAGATTAAATGATACGAACTTTGTACGAGGTACGAAATATATCACAATTAAGTATTATCTGAAGACTGATGGTAAGAAAAACGAAGATGAAGTAACACTGAATAATGGTGTGAAAAAGCTGGTGGAAACTGTAAATAAGGTTCCTGTAGTTGATATATCACAGTATATCAACACCTACAATGTCACAAATGGAAGTTTCGGTAACTTACTGGATAAAGATGTGGCAGACGGATACAAAGTAAAGAATCTTGCAAGTATGACAACATATGGTTTCTATCTGCCATTGTCCTATTTGAATGATAATGGATCGTTTACAATTATTATGGAAGCACAGACGACAGTAAAAACTGTTTCATCAACCACAGGTCAGGAAGATGAGGAGAAGGAGATCGAGCAGAAAGCTTACCAGGAACTCACAGTAACAAAGACAGATCTCTTAGATCTCGACTAATTACAGATCAAAACACAGAAGGGAAGGCGGGCAGCCTTCCCTTTTTTAGCCAAAAATGTCAAAAATCATACCGAAAATGCGGCAAACGGAAAAAATCCTTTACACATCCATTTTTTTAGTGTATAGTTTGAAACGATTATTACAGGACATTAGGGGAAGTAGTATGGCAAAGTATTTGGTTATTGTGGAATCACCGGCAAAGGTGAAGACAATTAAAAAGTTTTTGGGCAGCAATTATGAGGTCATGGCGAGTAACGGACATGTCAGAGACCTGCCTAAGAGTCAGATGGGAATTGATATCGAGCATGATTTTGAACCGAAATATATTACGATCCGTGGTAAGGGGGATATATTAGCTGCGCTTCGTAAGGAAGTGAAGAAAGCAGATAAGATTTATCTTGCAACTGACCCTGACCGCGAGGGAGAGGCAATTTCATGGCATTTATATATTGCACTGAAGCTGGAAAATAAGAAGGTTTATCGTATTACCTTCAATGAGATCACAAAGAATGCAGTCAAGGAATCGCTGAAGCATCCGCGTGAGATCGATATGGGACTGGTGGATGCACAGCAGGCGCGTCGTGTACTGGACCGTATGGTAGGGTATCAGATCTCGCCGCTTCTGTGGGCGAAGGTAAAGAGAGGACTTTCCGCAGGCCGTGTACAGTCTGTGGCACTTCGTATCATCTGCGACAGGGAAGATGAGATCAATGCATTTATTCCGGAAGAATACTGGACAGTGGATGCACTGCTTTCCGTTCCGGGAGAGAAAAAGCCGCTTACCGCGCATTTTTACGGGACAACAAAGGAAAAGATGACGATTTCTTCTAAGGAAGAAATGGAGAAGATAGAGAAAGACCTGAAAGGCGCAGCCTATCAGGTGACAGATGTGAAGAAGGGGGAACGTGTGAAGAAAGCACCGCTTCCTTTTACGACATCTACTTTGCAGCAGGAAGCCAGCAAGGTGCTGAATTTTTCAACACAGAAAACCATGCGTATTGCGCAGCAGTTATATGAAGGCGTGGAGATCAAGGGCAGTGGTACGGTCGGTCTGATCACCTATCTGCGTACGGATTCTACCCGTGTATCGGAAGAAGCTGAGGCAATGAGCCATAAGTTTATTACGGAAAACTATGGCGGCGAATATGCGGCTGATGTGCATACCAAGGAGAAGGAAGGCAAAAAGATCCAGGATGCGCATGAAGCGATCCGCCCGACGGATATCGAACGAGTTCCGTCTGAGATCAAGGATTCTCTGTCGCGTGAACAGTTCAGGCTGTATCAGCTGATCTGGAAGCGTTTTACCGCGAGCAGAATGGCATCTGCAGTTTATGAGACAACCTCTGTAAAGATCGATGCAAACGGATATCGTTTCACGGTAGCAGCTTCCAAGGTAAAATTTGACGGTTTTATGAGTGTTTATACGCAGGAAGAGGATGAAAAGGCAGAAGGGAATAAGCTGCTGGGCAGTCTGGATGAACATACAAAGCTTTCCTGGGAGAGCTTTGACAGTAAGCAGCATTTTACACAGCCGCCTGCACATTATACGGAAGCAAGTCTTGTCAGAGCACTGGAGGAGCAGGGCATCGGACGTCCGAGTACGTATGCACCGACGATCACAACGATCCTTGCCAGAAGATATATTGTAAAGGAAGCAAAGAATCTGTATGTAACAGAACTTGGAGAAGCGGTCAACAATATTATGAAGACAGCCTTCCCGAGTATTGTAGATGTCAGCTTTACAGCAAATATGGAGTCACTGCTTGATTCCGTGGAAGAGGGCGGCGTCAACTGGAAGGTGGTTGTTTCCAATTTCTATCCGGATCTGCATGAGGCCGTGGAAAAGGCAGAAAAAGAGCTTGAGTCCGTCAAGATCGATGATGAGGTTTCGGATGTTGTCTGTGACCAGTGTGGCAGACAGATGGTCATTAAATATGGACCGCACGGAAAATTTCTGGCGTGTCCGGGCTTCCCGGAATGTCGCAACACAAAGCCGTATCTGGAGAAGATCGGCGTGAAATGCCCGAAATGCGGAAAAGAGGTTGTGATCCGTAAGACGAAGAAAGGCAGACGTTATTATGGCTGTGAGGATAATCCGGCCTGTGATTTCATGGTATGGCAGCGCCCGAGCAATAAGCTTTGCCCGAAATGCGGAAATGTACTTGTAGAAAAGGGAAATCAGCTTGTTTGTTCTGCAGAGGGCTGTGGTTATAAAGAAAAGAAAGAAACAAAAGAAGCATAAGATTCTGAAAGGTAATTGTCCGATTTTATTGTAAAATCGGACAATTTGTGTTATTATACATATAAATTCTGAATATTATATGCGAAAGCGCTATATGACAGATTGATCCGGGTGCGAATGATAAGAGCAAGAGGGAATGAAAATGAGCAGTGTACAATTATTGGATAAAACCAGAAAGATCGGGAAGTTACTTCACAACAACAATTCCAGTAAGGTCGTATTTAATGATATCTGCAATGTGTTAAAAGAGATCCTGCAGTCGAATGTACTGGTGATCAGCAAAAAGGGCAAGATCCTCGGTGTTGGCAGGACAGATGGGATCGAGACGCTGGATGAGCTGTTTGAAAGCAAGGTCGGCGTCTTTGTGGACAGTCTTTTGAATGAGCGGTTTTTAAGCGTGTTATCGACAAAGGAAAATGTCAATCTGGAAACGCTCGGTTATGAGGGAGAAAAGGCGCACCAGTATAAAGCACTTCTGTCCCCAATCGATATTGCGGGAGAGAGACTGGGTACGCTTTTTATTTATAAGAAGCAACAGGAATATGAAATCGATGATATTATCCTCTGTGAGTACGGAACAACTGTAGTCGGACTGGAAATGCTCCGTTCAGTCAATGAAGAAAGTGCAGAAGAAGTCAGAAAGAGAGCGGTTGTGAAATCCGCGCTCAGCACGCTTTCCCAGTCGGAGCTGGAAGCGATCATCCATATATTTGATGAGCTAAGTGGCATGGAAGGCATTCTGGTGGCGAGCAAGATCGCAGACAGGATCGGCATTACAAGATCGGTTATCGTCAATGCCCTGCGGAAGTTTGAGAGTGCGGGTGTGATCGAATCCAGATCTTCGGGAATGAAGGGTACGTATATCAAGGTTGTCAATGATCTGGTATATGAAGAGCTGGATCGTGTGAAAAAAAATATGTAACAGAATAGACGGAGAAAGGGAATTCTCGGGCTTGGAAAGGGATTTTGTGATGCAGGATCTGTTTCCGGGCCTGTTTTTTTGCCAAGAAATCCTTGTGTTTTTTGCGTTTTAATTTATAATGGAATAAGGTAGGCTTATTAGGTGAAATGAGGTGTTAAAGTGATCAATTCCAATATTTATGATTATGTAAATGTGCTGGATAAGGCGGCAGATGCTTCCTGGATGAGGCAGGAGGCAATCTCCAACAATATTGCAAATGTGAATACACCCGGCTATAAAAGGCAGGACGTGGCGTTTGAGGACAGCCTGCAGGAGGCGATCAGTAATTCACGTTACAGGTCAACAGACGAAAAGGTGGCTAATTTAAGCAAGGCAGATCTTAGGATCCGCAGTTATACGGACAGTTCCGGCTTCTCCTACCGTCTGGATGGCAATAATGTAGATATCGATACAGAAAATGCTGCACTGGCAAGAAACCAGCTGAAGTACAATGCGCTGGTTGACAGCATCAATCATGAGTTTTCCATGATCAAGGCAGTGACACAGTAGAGTAGGAGGAAGTTATGAGTATATTTGATTCTTTCAGCATCAATGCTTCCGGTCTGACAGCTGAACGGTACCGGATGGATGTGATCTCGGAAAATATAGCCAATATCGATACCACAAGAACAGAAGACGGAACCCCTTACCGCCGCAAGCTTGTGACATTTGAAGAAAAAGGCAAAAACGGGACATTTGCATCTGCGCTGGCAAAGGCAAAAGGGGACTATATCGGTGGCGGTGTACGTGTCGGAAAGACTTATGAAGATACAGAAACGGAAATGAAAATGGTATATGATCCGTCCCATCCGGATGCGGATGAAAACGGATATGTGACTTATCCGAACGTCAATGTCATTACGGAAATGACAGACCTGATCGATGCCAGCCGTTCCTATGAGGCGAATGCGACGGCATTTTCCACCAGTAAGAGCATGGCTGTCAAAGGTCTGGAGATGGCACAGTAAGATTGGTAAAGGGAGAGAATAACAATGGATATTACCTCGTTGTATAATGTCAGCAGCGGTGTGATCAAAAATGCTCTGCAGACAGAAGATCCGGGAAAGGTAAATGACAAAAGCAGTGATGCGTTTGGCGGTTTTTTGTCTGCTGCCATGGATAACATCACACAGGCAAATGCATATATATCCGATGCAGAGGATGAAAAGGTAAAGCTTGCGATGGGAGAGACGGAAAATACGCATGATCTTACGATTGCATTGCAAAAAGCATCTGCTGCGATCTCTTATACGGTAGCGATCAGGGATAAATTTCTGGAGTCCTACCGGACCATCATGAATATTCAGATTTAATATGGAAAAGTAGGAGACGAAAATGGCAGATAAATTAAAACAGATTCCAAAGAAGCTTCTGGACTGGTGGAACAAATTCAGCCCGAAGCAGAAGACAATTCTTGTCTGTGCGCTGGCGGGTGTGATCCTGACGGTTTCTATTGTGGCATATGTTCTGACAAGACCGCAATATACACTGGTTGCAAATTGTGAAACAACAAAGGATGCATCTGATGCGACAGCACTTTTAGCGGATAATAGTATTACATATAAGACATCGGATGATGCACTTTCTATTTATGTCCTGTCCGGACAGGCTTCCCAGGCGCGTATGGTGCTTGGTGCCAATGATATTTCGACTGCGGTTCCGCAGATCGATGATGTGACCTCCGGCGGACTTTCCACGACAGAGTCGGATAAGCAGAAACGCTACATTGTATACAAGCAGAAAATGATGGAGCAGGATCTGCAGACGATCGATGTTATCGATAAGGCACATGTGACATTCAGTATTCCTGAAAATGACGGTACGCTGATCCAGCAGAATACAGATTCTTCTGCTTCCGTTGTGCTGGAATTAAATGGGGAACTGGGCAGTGATAAAGCATCTGCGATCGCGCATATGATCGCAACCTCTCTCGGTAACAGCAGCACGGATAATGTAACGATCATCGATTCCCTCGGTAATCTCCTGTATTCCGGTGAGACGCAGGCACAGGGCACAGGCAATGCGAGTACGCAGTTTGCGGTAAAACAGGATGCGGAAAATATCGTCAAGCAGGAAGTAAAGAGTGTGCTGCTTGGTACGAACCTGTATGACAATATCGAGGTTGCCAGCAATCTGGCGCTGGATTTTTCAACGTATAAAACGACTGAGCATAATTATTCCGCACCGGACGGGCAGACGCAGGGTATGCTTGCTTCTGAGGATACTTACAATTCAGAGGCAACCAATGGCGTGGCAGGTACACCCGGTACGACTTCCAATGATCAGGACGGTACTTATGTGATCGAGGATGGCAGCAACAGCTCCGAGACAGTAACGGAGGAATCCAGAAAGTATCTGCCGGATGAAAAGATCACAGAGCAGAATATTCCGGCGGGACTGATCCAGTATGACAGTTCTTCCGTATCCGTAACGGCGAAAAAGCTGCATATCTACAGAGAAGAGGATATTCAGAGTCAGGGACTTCTGACGAATATGACATGGGACGAGTACAAGGCTGCAAACGGTGAGCAGACAAAGCTGACGGT
>Ga0129311_1000854_pt1 | contig 24326 bp, 16 predicted proteins | sample Go1ome_FD_94435 | JGI IMG/M metagenome (GOLD analysis project Ga0129311, IMG submission 94435) | Western lowland gorrila individual fecal microbial communities from Wisconsin, USA - Go1022B metagenome | ecosystem: Host-associated > Mammals > Digestive system > Large intestine > Fecal | place... | reverse complement strand
CTCCTGCAAAGTATGTTGCAGTTACAGAGACACCATTTTTAACATTGTATTTTCTTAAATGGTTTTCGCTACTATCTTTATTTAAGTAGCCATAGTAGCCACCTGCAAATGCATTCTTTGCTACGATAGTTGTATTTTCAACTACGCCATCTTCAAGAACTGCACCAGCATCCATACCACCAGCGATACCACCGACAAAATTAAGTCCATACACTACCATCTTATCGGTTGTTGTGCCCTTCAAATGAACCTTAGCAATCGTTTTTCCTGATTGTGGTTTGCTATGATTGTAGCCAACAACACCACCGACATAATCACCGCCGTAAAGATTTGCATCTATGGTAGATTCTTTATCTCCATAAACATATTCCTGTGCATAGGAGAATCCAAACAAGCCACCAGTGTAATTGCCAAGAACTTTTTCATCATCAATCAAAGGCTTAAATAATGCTTCTGCCTTTTTCTTTACTTCCGGATTTTGTTCAAAATGTAAATCACCAGCGTCCTTGTAGTAGAATAATCCAACAATTCCGCCTGCATAGGCATCCATGGCAAATACCATACCATGGCATGAATAACCAGATACTATTAAATTACCGTAATTTGACTCTGTAGGCTGTAAATCAGAGAAATCCTTTTTGCTAAAGTCTACAGTCTTACCATCCTTAAAGCTAATGGCTGTAATTCCGAAAATTCCGCCAACGTAATCTCTACCGATTACATTTGCATATACCTTATTTTCATCATCCTTAGTTCCATTCTGGTTTGAAAAAGTCATCTGGTAGCCAACAATGCCACCGACGTAATTATCACCAAGGATATATGTCTTTGAAACTTCATCATCTGCAAGTTCATTACCGACCTTGCATCCAACGATTGCTGTGCAGTTTGTGCAACCTGCTATACCACCTACAAAGGTGTTTTCAAATCCCTCATGTGTTTTGAAAACTTTTGTTTTGTCGGCTGGTTGTTCATCCGCTTTGTCATATGCAGATATAAGTTTTTCTGAAATCTCCGCTTCATCTTCATAAAGGAATTCACATTCCTTAATTGTTACATATGTAACGTCCCCAGCTTGAATATGACCTGCATAACCAATGATGCCTCCGAAGAAGTATCCTCTTTCATCTTTATCTTCCATTCTTCTTCCGACTTCACCCTTGTTAATACACTTTTCAATTGTTATCTTTGTAAAGCTGACTTGGTCATCCCAATTCGTCATGGCTTTACCAGTAATACCTCCAACAAAGCAGAGGCCCCTTACTGTCGCGTAGTTCTCTAAACCTTCAACGGAGACTGTTTTATTATGTATATGATTCCAACCATCAAAAACCTCAAGAACCGGTGTAAAACTTCCAGCAAATCCGCCTACATTCTTTTCACCAAGAATCTCACTTGTAGACTTTTCATATTTCTTACCACTTGTAGCATCTGTGATTTCTTCTGTAGTCTTACCAAGCACCAGGTTCTTCATGCGGTTGCCGTTGATACCTGCAAAGGCGCCAACGTTTTGATTGCCAATAACCTTAATCTGATCAAGGCCTACATTTCTGATTTCACCGCCATTTTCCAGGAAGAGTCCTGTTGGCATCTTTTCTTCATATGCATCGGTATATTTAAACGTTCCACCGTTTGTATTTGCTGACTTCCATGCATCATACTCTTTTTTCAGAGTGGTTCCAATGTAAAGATTATTTACCTGATTCTCATTTTTCCAGATTGTCAGGTTTGTGATTGTTACAGGATTCTTGCTTCCTGTTGATTCGAAGTAATCTCCGTAATTTAACTTTGCAAAGGATACGAAAGCTATTTCATTTTTCTTATCCTGAGGCTGGAAATCCTTTGTTTTAGAATCGAAGTAATTTCCTGCGCTCTTCAGAAGTCCCCAGTCAATGTACATGGTTTCTTCTTCACCAGTGCCTGCCTTGTAGCCGGAATCTTCATTCTTCTTAAGAGATGTATTGTGACGAAGTCCCTGCACAGTACTTGTGAGTTCAAATACTGTTACAGGAGAATGGTTCTCCTGCTCCCCTGTCTGAAGTTTTCTATATCGATAGTCTTCCACAAAACGTACATTGTTGAGATGACGTGCGTTTGTGATTGTATATCTTACAGCACCGGAAACTGTTTTTCCGTCATCGTCTGTAACATTGGCATTTCTTGTAACTGTGTCAAATGCGATGCTCTCAGAATTGGATTCACTGCTTTCTTCTACTGCTGCGTAAACATCCGTTCCTTCCGATGAAACCTTGCAAGCGATGTAATCAGAAACAAGACCGAATCTAAATACGCTGTATGTTGTACCAAAGGCCTTTGTGGCACCATCTTTTGAGAAGATTGACTTAATATCTCTCTGATAATCGAAAGATGTTGCATTATGATCAACTGCATCCAGAACTACATGAATAACAACATTACCTGAGCCTTCATTTACTTCCCATGCAGGAAGAAGGAAACTTCCTGTTACTGGAACAAGTTTTCCCTGGTCTTTATCATACCTCTCAGCATTTGCGCTGAAGACCAGCTTTGTCATACCAGCCTTTCTTGCCAGTGTTGGATCTGTCGTATCTGTTTTTGTATTGAATACTAATCTATAGATTGGCTGATCTGTAGGAACCGGTGTTGTTCCATCTTCAAAGGTCAAACTTGCGTCCTTATTGTAAAAATCAATTGTATAAGGAATCTCCGATGGAGCCGCCTGATCACCAGTAACTTCAAATTCAAGATTTAATGTATCTTCGTTGTAGAGATTAACATTGGTAAAGGCAATTTCTTCTTTCGTCTTTGACTTAATTGCACGGGAAAGTGTATCAACGCCGTAGTAACCTGTAAGCTTACCAGCACCCTTCTTTCTTTCCTTTGGCTGACGATTGGAAACATCCGCTTCATCAGAAGCAAGGCCATCACGTGCTGCATCAGTAAGCGCATATACCAGATGCTTAATTTCTGAGTTATAGCAAACGCCAAATACCTGACCATCAGATGGTGTAAATTCCAACGTGACAGAAGCATTCAGGAGTTCCGTATTGAAGGTGTAGTTACCAAGGATTTCAAAAAGTACCTGCTTAGGAGTTGAAAGGCCCTGATCATTTGTATCTGTAATTTTCAGATACTTTTCATAATCGCCTTTTTCAACTGTGATAGATACAATCTGCTCTTCTGTCTTGTTGGCATTTGCCCAGACTTTATCCCTATCATAGCTCTGGCCATCTTCATTCTTCATCTGGCCCAGAATGTCGTTAATCACGCGCATTCCATTTGCCTGGTCGTCCACATATACGCCATCGCCGTTTGGATCAAGCTTGTCTCGCAGTTCCTTCAGCTGTCCGGTTGTACTGTAATCAGCTAATTGGTTCTGGGCTGCGGTGAAGAGGATTTCTGCATTCTCGTTGGCCACATTAAATTTCTTGTTTTCCGCGTAACCTATGATATAGGCCACGCTCACTGCGGCCATGATTGCAAGCACAGAAAGTACCACAACCATTTCAACCAGGGTGAAACCTCTATTTCTTCTTTTTAGTTTTCTAAGCGGTTTTCTTAAATTCATAGAACCACCAGAATCCTTTCTCTATTGTTGTTCAAACAAGCAGCAACAATTTTTCTTAATTATAGTGTGCATAGTAAGTAACATTGCCAGTTGAAAGTGTAGTTTCGTGAAGCCTTGTGCCACCTGTCTTTTCTGTATACCAACCATCGAATGTCTTGCCTGCCTGCTCAGCTGCTGGAAGCTTGCCGAGACTCTTTGCAATACGAACAATGTATGTTGTTGACGAATCATTTGTTCCCTGGATGGCACCGCCATTGGCGTCAAATGTAATGTTCGCCATGCATACGCCGTCCATATGAATGAAGTTATCATCGTTTGTGTTAATTACATCCCAAACGATATTATCCATATTAAATGTGTATGTATTGTTCTTGTAAACGAAAGTGCCATTGCCACTTCCATCTGTTGTATTTGGTGTGAATGTCAAATCCTCCAGATAGTTGTAGACAGGGTTCTTTGACTTGTCCCTACCCTCTTCAAAGGAACCATTGTACTGATCTTTCAGCTTATGATCATAGAAATAATCATTGCTAACATAACCAGTTACCATATTCTTCATGCCATGCTGGTTATCTGTAAGGTGACGCCAATCTCCATTCTCCTGACCTGCATCATTCACCATACGGATGAACATAAGAAGTGGTGATCTCCAGTTGGCAACACCATCTGCACGCCACTCACCATTTACGTAACGAATTTCATAGAAGTGAACATCAGACATTGCTGAACGGAACTCATACATATGACCAGACTTAATTGCTGGTGCATTGATGCTAGTTTCCTTTGAAACATCTTCTCTATTTGGGAATGTTCTTCTTGCAGTCTTCAAAGTATTCTGATCATAAATAACATTGGAATTAAATACCAGGCTTCCAAGTTCTGCTCTAATGGCAGAATCAGACCCCACGTATTCTCTATAATTTGTTGTCAGTGTGGAAGAAGCATTCCATGAAGCTACGCCAACTTCTACAAAATTATCTGTGTATGTATTTGGCTGACCGTTAAATCCAGCATTGCTATGAGAAAGAGCTGCATAGCCAGGTGCTCTCACATAAAGTCTTACCTCTGGCTTTACTATTTCCCAAACACCTTCAGCATCTGCATGCCATGAGCCATTTGCTGCACCCATTTCTACGTTCTTTGCAACGTAGTAATGAACATCTGCAAGAGGTGTTGTGTAAGTAATATTATCCTTATTGTAAACGATCTGTCCGTTTTGGATGGATGTATTAGAATTCATGCCCTTACCATAATCGATATTACGCATGTATCTTTCGATGTCATCACCAGCGTACTGGATGTACTTTGTATGAAGTTCAGAAGAAAGCTCTGCTTCACCAATCTTTATGTATTCAGCAGCAGAACGAGATGTAAGTGCTTTTGAAGCATCTCCGCCCTTCTCAAGGGTAACAACATCATACTTGTTACCAGTAGTTGGTGTGTCCTTATCATTACCAGGTCTTAAAGCAAAAAGTTCAACCTTAACCCAGGTACAGATATAGAAGGTAGCTTCCCGAGTACCTGTGTAATTGCCAGTACCTGTAACCACAAGAGTATGTGTACCTTCCTTGGTCATATTATCTCCTGCAGTGCCTGCAAGTGTATAATCTGTAACCTTGGCAAGAGTAACTGTTGCACCTGCTACAGCTGTATCCTTAATTTCAAGATCAGGAGTAATTGCTGATCCTGTATATTCGAAGTTTTCAATCTGCTTCGTTGTAATGCTTGCATCTGCAATATTCTTAGGTGCGATTGTGAAATATTTATCAACCTTACCTGAATAGTCTCCATAACCAGTAATGGTTACTGTTGGCTTCTTGCTTGTGCTGGCATTTCCAGCATCAATATTATTTGTAAACTTTACTGTATAATCTGTTCCCTTTACCAGAGTCTTACCGTCAACAACTACAGAAACTGTAGGTTCTTTTTCTTCGCCATCATAAACGAAAGAACCCGTAAGGGTAACATTGTCATCCTTAATTGTTTTTGTAGTGACTGGTGTAGTTGGAACATCTGGATCCTTCTCGATAGAATCCTTTGTATCTGGAGTATCTGTGTCTGCCTTGTACTTTCCAGCTACAATTTCAATCTGACAATCCTTATATCCATCTGTATTACCAGTTGAAAGAATTGTTGAAACATTCTTCCATTCTGTTCCGTCAAAATAAACGGCTGTTTTTCCATCCGTATAGTAAATGGACTTGATGGCATAATGAGACTTCTTTGAGTCGCTGGCCTTCGGTCCAACAACGCCCACAAAACAAACATCTGTAGATTCCATACCAGAAGTCTGACGGATGTAAGCACCATTACCAGTATCTTTTACGATTGCAGTGGAAATTGGATCAGAATTATTTGAGATGTTGTACATATCATTGAAAACACCCTGGGCTACTGTCTTCACAGATTCAGCCTTGGTTTCCATATCATGCTTCTGGGCATTTTCCATGTAACCAAGAAGAGCAGGCACCAGAAGTGCAGCCATAACAGCAAGTACAACAATAACAACAATAAGTTCTACTAAAGTAAAACCTTTGTTGTTGGAATTTTTTCTATGCAGTTGGGATTTATTTAAAGTAAAAATATTTCTCATATCATCACTCCCAAAAAGCTGCGGAAATTCATAGTTCACCTAGCATACTCCTATACGAATTCATTGTAATTATAAGGGGAATATAGGCTCTTTTCAATTGCATTACGCGAAACTAACCATTCCTGCGCAGAAGTTGTCGGCATTTCTTTAAAAGTCCTAAAATATCAACATTCAGCACAATTCCACTTGTTAATATCACACAAATTGTGCGTAATTTATGCGCAATTCAAGCAAATTCATTCCTGATTCCTAGCCGAATTAAGTCAAAACCGTGCATATTTTATCACATTTCTGTCCATAACATAAAATTAACATTCCACTATCTGTATCATTTTCATTCCACTATCTATATCTTTTTTATTCCACTTTTATCCTGGTAAAAAACAAAGAAAAAGGTAACCGAAGTCGCCTCTTCCTCACTTAAATCATATAGATATAATCCAGTTTTTCTTCTGCACAGTAACAATAAGAATCAATCTCTCTACTTGAAGTAAATGTATTTGGTAGTCACACCATCCGGAGTAAGCACAATACTATAAGCCACAGGGTCAGACGCAGAAGGTGTTGCAGACTCATGTACCTTTTTACATTTTACCTTTAAATCTGAGCTGTGATAGGCATTGGAAGCATCTGGTTTAATGCCCATACCCTCCATAACATCTTTAACATGTCTCTTGAAACCAGCCTGTCCACCATCATAGCCAGCATAGTTATTGCCGGAGCCAGCAGCGGAACCCGGACAAGAAAAGGTGGTACCATTCTTATCCACTGTAACCTTAAAGGTTACGTTTGTGGACATGGAGAAGACCTCATCATCCCCAACCAGCTCATTGTTAATGACGCGCCACATTTCATCGCAGGCGTCCTGATCTGTAGCCTCTCTGGATTTTTCAATGTAACGAATTAAAGCAGGTGCGATGGCTGCCGCAAGGATTGCCATAATCGCAATTACAATAATAAGTTCTACCAGGGAAAAGCCTTTGCAAGCATGTTTTTTCATAACTCCCTCTTATGCAGCTTCACTGCAAATATGAATCAGCTCTCTCACCTTCTGATTCTTTCGCTCTCTCACAAGCACTAACCGCCTTCGGATTTTGCAGTTAACGATTTATAAACTCTTCCTAAAAATGAAAAAACCACCATTTGTCTTTAGGTGGCTACGCTTTCACTATGCTTGCAACTGGCTGTCTTCCCTGAAAGACCCTCTAGTTTTGCGTCACAGAATCGCTTCTGCTTTGCCTTTTTAAGTTTTGGAATTAATTTAATTATACGGTATAGCAGACACCTGTCAAGAAATTTGTTTACATTTTGTTCACAAATTATCCAACTAAAATCACGCAATTTTGTCCTTAAATACGCTGAATTTTTCTTTGCCCTGGAGTTTCCCTGAAATACATGATTTTTACGATAAAAGAACTGTGCTTTTGGATACCGTTTCCCCAGGCAAAATCCCCCGCCAAATTCATTTGCACAAGTGAGTTTTAGCCCATATAATATGGTCTAGGAGTAATTTTGTAAGAACGATATGGGAGATTGCATATGAAGAAAAATATTACTTATCCATCTTCGGATGGAAAGACAATGATCCATGCTGTGATGTGGTTGCCTGAGGGGGAGACGGTGAGTACCGTGAAGCCTCGTGCCATTGTGCAGCTGGTACATGGAATGCTGGAGTATATCGAGCGCTATGACGCTTTCGCCAAGTTCCTGACAAAGCAGGGATTCCTTGTGGTGGGCAATGACCATCTGGGTCACGGTCAGTCTGTTACTTCTGTGGAGAATTGGGGATTCATCGCAGATGCCACTGACGTAAACTCTCCTGCTGATTTTATGATTCACGATATGAACCGCCTCTATTTGGGTGTGCATAAGAAGTTCCCAAATGTTCCTTATTTCATTTTGGGACACAGCATGGGCTCTTATCTTCTGCGCCGTTATCTGGCTTATGAAGGAGACCGCTTTGCAGGCGCCATTGTTATGGGTACCGGCGACCTGCCTAATTCTGTAACGATTCCTGGCATGGCTCTGGTTCACACCATGGCAAAGGCCAAGGGTTGGCACTACCGTTCTACTATGATTCGTGACATGTCCTATTCTGCCCCTTATCAGAAGTTCGACTGCACTGGCAAGGACATTACAAAGAGCTGGCTCAGCCGTGAAGTTGAGAGCGTTCGCAAATATATGAAAGACCCTCGCAACACTTATGTATTTACTTTAAATGGATACGATGCTCTTATGTCTTCTGTTTGTTTCGACCATGAAAAGCAAAACATTAACATGATTCCAAAGAGCCTTCCTATCCTCCTCATCTCCGGTGAAGATGATCCTGTAGGTGATTTGGGCAAGGGTGTTAAACGCGTTCATAAAGCATATAAGGAAGCAGGTATTTTTGACCTCACCATGAAGCTTTTCCCAAATGACCGTCATGAAATTCTGAACGAAGTGGATAAGGCAGATGTATTCAAATATATCTATGGTTGGATTGAGCGACGTATTCACTAGAGAAGCGCAAAGTTCATTTGCCAAAGTTCTTTTGCCAAGTCATTTGCCAAGGAACTTTAAAGATTGCTTTGACACAATTTAGATCACTATGTTATAATCCACCTTGCGTATATAGAAACTTTTTCAGCGTAAAAGGGAGTAGTTTTGCACTAGATTTCTAGTGTTGTTGCATCACGCCAGAACGGCTACGCGAGCCCGGGATGCGACTAAACGTATTGTTTAAAACAAGACTTTTACCATGACTTTTTTAGTCGTGGTAGAGGTCTTTTCTTTTTGCCTGAATGAATGGAGGAAATTGTTTTGAAAATCGCAGCAATAAGTTTATTTGTCGCCATGTACATTCTCATGATTCTACTTCCCAAGCGCAGATCATTTGTCGCCCTGGGTACAGCAATCATCTATGTCATTCTGGGAATTCTTCCTGTAAGGAACGTGTTCTCCGTCATTGACTGGAATGTACTTCTCATGATCTTCGGTACGGTTATGATGGTGGATTACTTCATTGATTCCAAGATGCCAGCACATATCGCTGACTGGTTACTGGATCATTCCAAGAACGTAATGTGGGTAACCATTTACATGTCCCTCTTTGCCGGATTCATTTCCGCTTTTATCGACAACGTTGCCACACTTCTCATGGTTGCTCCTGTAGCCCTGGCGGTTTGTAAGAAGTTGAAGATTTCACCAGTTGCCATGGTCATCTGTATTGCCGTTTCATCTAACCTGCAGGGTGCTGCAACTCTAGTAGGTGATACAACTTCCATCATGCTTGCTGGTGCAGCCAACATGGACTTTATGGATTTCTTCTGGATGAAGGGGCGTCCTGGTATGTTCTTCGTTGTTGAACTGAGTGCTATCCTCACTATTCCAATCATGATGATTCTTTTCCACAAGGATAAGGAGCCTGTTGAAGCTTCTGAATATGCTGTAGTGAAAGATTACTGGCCAACAGTATTCATGTTCCTTCATATCATTCTTCTGATCATTGCTTCATTTATTGAGAACAAGCCAGCCATTACAAATGGTCTGATTTGCGTTGTATGTTCTCTGATCCTGATTGCAATTGAATTTGTTAAGACAAAAGACAAAGAACCTGCAATCAAATGTTTCAAGAATGCAGATTACGATACAATCCTGCTTCTTGCATCACTCTTTGTAGTAATTGGTGGCATCACTCATATCGGTATCATCGACGATGTAGCAAAAGTAATCGCCGGATTTGGTGGAAAGAACGAGTTCCTGCTTTACACAATTATCGTATGGTTCTCCGTTCTCTTCTCAGCATTCATTGATAACATCCCATATGTTGCCACAATGCTTCCTGTAGTTGCAGGCGTTTCCACTGCCATGGGCAAGGAACCATACCTGCTCTTCTTCGGACTTCTGGTTGGTGCAACTCTGGGCGGAAACATCACACCAATTGGTGCCAGCGCAAACATTGCAGGCGTGGGTATGCTCCGCAAGGAAGGTTACGAGGTTCGCTTCCGTGATTTCATGCGCATCGGCGTACCTTTCACACTGACAGCTGTTCTCGCCAGTTATCTGGCTGTTTGGTTCTTATGGTAAGAAGTTCGTTCATACACTGCATCGTCTCCTGAATAGGAGGCGGTGCAGTTCATTATTTTGTTTTAAATTTCCAACTGTATCTTCTCTGAATTTAGCTTCCAGACAATAAAAAAGGCCTGCATTGATTGCTCAATGCAGGTCATATTTTTGCTTTCTTTCTAGATTCTCATTCTCAAAATATATCTTTAAGAATCAATCCCTCAATCAGCTACTTATCTTTCCTTAGTTCTCATCGCTTGCAGAAGAGCTACGGCGGATAACGTCATGTGCGCCACCTTCTACGATTGATGTTGAAGATACAAGTGTAAGCTTAGCCTTGTCCTGAAGTTCCTTAATAGAAAGGGCACCACAGTTACACATTGTAGACTTAATCTTTGCAAGTGTCTTCTGAACGTTGTCCTTAAGTGGTCCAGCGTATGGTACATATGAATCAACGCCTTCTTCGAACTTAAGCTTAGAACCACCACCAAGGTCATATCTCTGCCAGTTACGAGCACGGTTAGAGCCTTCGCCCCAGTACTCCTTAACATAGCTGCCGTTGATCATTACACGGTTTGTTGGAGACTCATCAAATCTTGCGAAGTAACGTCCAAGCATTACGAAGTCAGCCCCCATAGCAAGTGCAAGTGTAATGTGGTGATCATAAACGATACCACCATCTGAACATACAGGGATGTAAACGCCTGTCTCTTCGAAGTATCTATCTCTTTCAGCACATACTTCAATCAGAGCTGTAGCCTGTCCACGTCCGATACCCTTTGTTTCACGAGTAATACAGATAGAACCGCCACCGATACCAACCTTAATAAAGTCAGCACCACAATCAGCAAGGAAACGGAAGCCTTCCGCGTCAACGACGTTACCAGCACCAACCTTTACCTTATCTCCGTAATTCTCACGAACCCACTGAAGAGTAAACTTCTGCCAATCTGAGTAACCCTCAGATGAATCGATACAAAGTACATCTGCACCAGCTTCAAGAAGTGCAGGAATTCTTTCTGCGTAGTCTCTTGTGTTAATACCAGCACCAACAACATATCTCTTATCAGCGTCAAGCATTTCACCAGGATTTCCCTTATGTGTGTCATAGTCCTTACGGAATACGAATGCGCACATATTCCCTTCATCATCAACGATTGGAAGGGAATTGAGCTTGTTGTCCCAGATAATATCATTTGCTTCAGAAAGTGTAACACCGTCCTTAGCTACGATGAGGTCCTTGAGTGGAGTCATGAAAGTTTCAACCTTCTCTGACTTGTCCATACGTGATACACGGTAGTCACGTGATGAAACAATACCAAGAAGCTTTCCATGAGGGGTGCCATCATCCGTAACAGCTGTTGTTGAATGGCCATTCTTTTCTTTCAGTGCAAGTACATCTGCAAGTGTGTCGTCTGGCTTTACGTTTGAATCAGATGGTACGAAACCAGCCTTAGCGCGCTTTACAGCAGCTACCATAGCAGCTTCAGCTTCGACTGACTGTGAACCATAGATGAATGAAACACCACCCTGCTGCGCAAGTGCCTGAGCAAGCTTTGCACCAGATACTGCCTGCATGATTGCAGATACCATAGGGATTGTCATGGTAATTTCCGACTCTTCGCCCTTCTTATATTTAACTAAAGGTGTCTTTAAAGATACTTTATCAGGAACACAGTCCGCTGATGTGTAACCAGGAATAAGTAAATATTCATTAAAAGTATGTGCCGGTTCATTAATATATGTTGCCATGATTTCCTCCTAAAAATAAGTATTATTGTTGACCACGAGGCCTCCAATCCCTGCAAATGAGCTGTGCATAGAACCTCGTGAAATTTTCCAATATATTACGACATTATATATTAGACAATCAAATCTTTCCACATAAAACATCACGAAAAATACACAATTTTTTTGACAATTCTCGTTATTTTTTGTATTTTGTGACACATTTCCTGCAATGCTCATCAAATCTGCTTTAAAGTGCTAGAGCAAGCTATTCTGGGGCACCTGCTGTTGCCAGATTATTTTCCATTTTTTGATCATTGGGAATCCACTGCAAATTCCATTTGCCATCATACTACTTCCGTTCACTCTTGCAAATGAACTGTCCCCGCACCCCATTTGCCTAACCTTTACTTTTGTCCTTTCTCTGATTCTTTATTTCCTTTCTTCTTTTCTTTCTCCCTGCGTATCTTCCAGATTCACACCTTGAACTGGCATGACAATTACCATCTTGGTAAATGTATTTTTCTCCGGTGCTGTTCACATAGTTTTTGGCATTCTCTTCGGACTGGTTCTCAATGACAAATTTTATATTTTTCTTTTCCGCCATTTGCTCCAAAGGTTCCATGGCAAGTTTTAGAAGTACATCCGCTGGTACCTCCTGCATTTCAAAAGGTACAGCGTCCGCTTCAATTCGAGCCATCTGCAGAAGTGACAGAATCAGCCACTTCATTCTTTCCAGCTGAGATTCCTGTTGACGAAGCATGTTAAGAGCCTTCTCGTCACCAGCTTTCTCCGCTGTTTCCATAAGCAGGTCATTAAATACGGTAAGACTTGCCAGAGGTGTCTTTAACTGATGAGAAATATCAGAAATAATATCTCGCAGGAATTCTTTCTGTTTCTTTTCCTTGGCAGTATCTTCTGAGAGTCTCTGCATCATCTGGTCAATGTCACTGGCCAGCTTTCCAATTTCTCCCTCCAGATAGGCAGCAGAAATATGCGTTTCTCCCGGCTTTGTGAAATCGTAATTTGCTGCTTCCTTTCTAAGGATTTTCAATTGCTTATCCTGATAGCGAAGCAGGAATAATCCCGCCAGATAAAGCAGGATAAATGCAAAAATTACAAATATTAAAATCAGTGGTTTCATTTCTCCGATAAAGAGGAGTGCCACCACTGATCCAATCAACATTATCATTACTAAAGTTAAAATTTTACTTTCTCGGTTCATTACAACTTTCTCATCCTATATCCGATTCCCCTGATAGTTTCGATATAAGGAGTCTCTCTCCTATTATCTCCAATTTTCTGACGTAAACGATTCATATATACAGACAGAGTATTATCATCAATGAAGCGACTTTCATTACTAAAAAGTCGATCCAACAACCTCTCTCTGGTTAAGGGCTTGCCCTGATTTTGAATCAGATAAAGCAGAACCTTATACTCACTATAGGACAGATGAATATTGGCGCCATCCATAATGGCTTCCATGCGGTCCGTATCCATAATGATTTCATCATAATAGACCTTTCCATCATACCTCTTTGTGGAAATGGACTGCGCAGACACTTCACGAGTCTGCTGAGATCCAGATAGGCGAGCATTTGCCTTCTCGTAGCGACGCATCACTGCGTGAATACGGGAAATCAATTCCCGAACTCGGAATGGTTTTGTGATGTAGTCATCCGCTCCGGAATCCAGGCCACAGGTAACATTCCCTTCATCGGATACTGCAGACAGCATAATGACTGGCAAATCCAGTTCCGCATCTCTCACTTTTTTCAGTAAGTCAAAACCATTTCCATCTGGCAGCATCACATCAAAAAGACAGAGGTCATAGTTCGCATCCCCCTTGCTCATATTTTCAATTTCGGAAGCCACAGCCTCATGATTGGAAAATAAGGATACTTCTGACTCATCTTCCCTTAAGGCATATTCAATTCCCATTGCGAGGGTTTCATCATCCTCTACCAATAATATTCTCTTCAAGTCTACTACCTATTCTGTCATGTAATTATTAAGTATTTCTTAATTATTCGGATAAATTCATTAAGATTGTTCAATATTGCAATTGCTTGCCAAATATTTTTAACGAACTACTCTTTTAAATTTTTAGCTTCCAAAATTTCCATAATGTGTCCCCCCTCGACTTTTGATATTTTAACATGAGTGCTATATTTCCACTATGAATTTTCTGTGACAAAAAAAACAACATTTTTGCACATTTACATTCTAAAAGTCCTGTCTTTCCCAAAGCTTACAAATAAACTTTTCTTTCCTTACAGATTTGTAATTCTACAATTTGTGCAGCCTGCATGACCAAAGTCGCGAGAATGCGACAACTTATATACAAGCAAAAAGGAGCTGTATGTCTTGGGACACACAGCTCCTGTGGATTCTAAATATGCGCAGTTCATTTGCCTTTATAGGGCAGACAAAATTGTGATTTATTCATGCATGCTTCCGTCGCGGTGCATTGAGAACTTATCCATTGGATAGTTCTTCAGGTTATCCAGAACCTTACGGCCATCTGCCTTTGCAAGGAGAGCATTACGAGCCTTCATGATTTCGATTTCTGTCTTATTCTTAGAAGGTCCGCCTACGCAACCACCTGGGCAGATCATACCCTCCACGAAGTCTTCTGGAAGCTTACCAACCTTGAGCAGTGTCAGTGCCTTCTTACATTCAGCACCACCAGCTGCCTTGCAAAGCTTAAGAGCGGATGTATCTTCGCCACGCTCCTGCATAACTTCTACTACTGCAGCAGCTACGCCACCGCTTGTAGCAAACTTCTTGCCCCAGATAGAAGACTCCTGATAGTCCTCTGCAATTGGAGTAAGTTCCTTGCCTGTAGCACGAAGGAGTACACGAAGTTCTCCGTATGTAATAACGTAATCTGCATTATCAGGAACTGACTTGTCCTGTGCCTCAGACTTCTTAGCAATACATGGTCCAATAAATACTGTCTTACAGCCTGGATGTGTAGCCTTTAAGTATCTTGAAACTGCACACATTGGAGAAACAGTTGTAGACATATTGTTCTCGAACTGTTCTGGGAAGTGCTTACGAAGCATGTTGATGAAAGCTGGGCAGCAAGATGTTGTCATCTTCTTTCCTTCTGCATAAGCCTCTGACCATTCAGCAGCTTCATAGGCAGCTGTCATATCACCGCCAAGACCAACTTCTACCATATCAGCAAAGCCAATATCCATGAGAGTTCTGCGGATGGTAGCCATAGTAACTTCTTCACCAAACTGACCTTCTGTTGCAGGTGCAGCCATAGCAATTACTTCTTCGCCCTTCTTAATTGCATTGATAATATCAACAAGGTATGTCTTTGAACCGATGGCACCGAATGGACAAGAATGGATACAATGACCACAAGAAATACACTTGCTTTCATCGATCTTACAGAAGCCATACTCATCAAATGAGACTGCATCTACTGGACACACTCTTTTACATGGACGTGTCAGGTGAACGATAGCGCCGTAAGGACAAGCCTTAGAACACATACCACATTCCTTACATTTATTTGGATCAATTTTCATGTGTGTATCACCAGGAGAAATTGCGCCAAACTTACAAGAGTTAAGACATGCCTTGCCAAGACAGAAACGGCAGTTATCTGTTACTGTGTAAGACTGCATTGGACACTGGTCACAAGCAGGTTCAATAACCTGGACAATATTATCTGTATCGTGCGCTGGATTTGGACACTGCGCCTTAGCCAGACGAATTCTCTGACGTACGATTTCACGCTCCTTATATACACAGCAACGATACTCAGGCTTTGGACCTGGACTTACCTTATAAACAATCTTCTCTTCGTTTTCAGGTGTCAATTCATCATTCCATGCAAGACGTGCAACTTCTTCCATGATGTGATGTTTCAGGGATACGATACCCTCATCATTCTTTACCATAAATTCCTCCTAAATGAAGCTTATCTGCTTCTCTAAACATTTGATAATGTTACTTTCAAACTACCCCTAGTTTGTATTACCAGGCAATCGAATTGTCTGATATTTCCACATCCTATCTTAACATAGGACAGATTTATGACCAATAATAAATATTGGAAAAATATCAAAATTATTCAATCTCTCGACACTTAGCATTTTTTGTTCATGCACATACCTATTATATTGCAGGTAATCTTACTAAGAAGAATTCTGGCAATCTTCTTGAAAGTCTCCCTGGCAGAATTCCTGGCAGGAAGACTTAAAGATGAATCTCCAAATCCCAGGCAATACCCTTTGCAGCATGCAGGGCAAATATTACACTGCGGCCCTTCTGTTCCTCTTTTATCAAGGCAAGAGCCTTTTCTTTGTTCTCGGCGTCCAGACCAGAAAATGGTTCGTCCATCAAAATCAGGTCGCTGTCTGCCAGCATGGCGCGAACAATCGCCACTCTTCTCTGCATACCGCCTGAGAAACTTTCTACAGGACTCTTTAAGAAATCCGCATCGGGAATCAGTTTAGCAAGAGCCTCTAAAATCTCCGCTTTTTTCCGAAGGGGACATACTGCCTTTACATTCTGATAAGCAGAAAATTCAGGCAGGAGCCGATTCTCCTGAAAGACTGCCGATATGGTCTTCCCACCTTCAAAGATGATTTCTCCAGAGTCGCAGACCTCAAGCCCCATTAATAGGCGGAGCAAGGTGGTTTTTCCAATACCACTCTCTCCTGTTACCACAGCAAAAGAGCCAGCCGGGATCTCGGCAGAAATGTCTTTTAGAACTTCCTGTTCCGCATAGGCTTTATTCAGTTTTTTCAAAATGAGTTCTGCCATGTGCACCTCAGGCTCTCTACTTTTTACTAATAACTCCCATTTGCTTATAAATCAGTTTAATAATAAGGCGGATTCCCTTTTCCAGAAGCCAGGACAAAATCACAATGACAAAGGTCCATGCAATCAGGTCCCCTGTTTCCAGATTAATCTTGGCTCTATAAAGAGAATTACCCATGGTAAGTTTTGCCTGTCCAATCACCTCGGCGGCAACGCCAGACTTAATGCCCATACCCACAGCCAGAGAAAAACCACTGAGAAGTACTGCACGCAGTCCCGGCAAATATACTGTACGTATTCTTGTGCCAATACGCATATGAAAAACTCTAGCCATTTCAATCAGGGACGGGTCCATGGTATCCAGGCCTGTCAGCACATTGATATAGAGAATTGGATACACCACCAGAAAGCTGATCAGCATAGCCACATTTTCACTACCAAACCAAATCAGCAGAATGATAACAAAGCTCGCCACTGGCACGGCTTTCATGGCTGTAATCAGGGGATGAAAGAGAATGCGGTGCCAATTCCATTTGTAGGAAATGGAAGCAGAAAGACTTCCTAAAAGAGCACCCACCAGAAGGCCAGCGCCAATACGAAGCAGAGACTGCAGGATGGTCTGCCAGAAAGCTTTCTGAGGCAGGAGCCAGGCCAGACACTGCAGGGTCTCGATTGGGCCCACCATGAGGATATTGTTGTTCATCCAGATAGATATTCCCTGCCACACCAGCAACCAAAAAAGGCAGACGATTATGATTTGAAAGATTTTTTTCTTCTTCATATTCGTCTGCCTTTCTAAATTCTTTTCTCAAATAAAATTTCTGCAATTTACAGATTGTTTCTTAACCACTTCATGATAACACGAAACAATTCCATTTGCACATGGCATCTATTCAGGTTTAATCCCTATGCCAAATGGACTTGGCAGAATTTTTCATTCATTACTGAGCATAGTAGAATGCATCATCTGGAAGAGAACCACCAACGGAAGATGGATCTGCATCGTAAAGTACCTGAAGGTATGCTGACAGGTCAGCCTTCATTTCTTCGCCTGTGATGCAAACAATGTTGCACTGAGGAAGTGCCTTCTGCGCGATTGGAGCCTTTTCGATGATTCCATACTGAGCAATCAGCTTAGATGCTGCTTCTGCATCTCCATTTACGGCTTCAACGGAAGAAGCATGATCTGCAAGGAACTGATCAACGGCTTCCTTGTTTTCAGCAAGGAAATCGTTACGTACAACAGTAACACCTGTTAGAAGCTGGGAATCAGAAACCTTAGCCCATTCATCGGTAAGTGAGAATGCTGTATGAAGTGCGTCGTTCTTTCCTTCAGCAACGGTAACGAAAGGTTGAGGAAGAACTGCGATCTGTGTAGGATCTGTTGCAAGAGCTGCTGCTACTTCTGTAGCTTCTGACTTGAACTCAACTGTTGCATTTACACCGTTCTTTTCAAGAAGGTAATTCAGTACATACTCAGGAGATGCACCCTGACCTGTTGAAAGAATTGTCTTTCCATCAAGGTCTGCTACAGACTTGATGGAGTCATCACCTGTTACACAGTAAAGTACACCTAATGTATTTACATCGATAACAGATACGCCACCCTTTGTCTTATTCCAAAGAGTTGATGCAAGGTTGGCCGGAACCAGGGCAATATCAAGCTTGCCTGATGCGATACCAGAAACGATATCTGTAGGCTGAGATGACATTGTAAATGTGTATGCTGCGTTAGCATCTTCTTCTGTCCGGCTCATAAGATCTACAAGACCCATTGTTGTAGGTCCCTTCAGAGCGCCAACACGAACTTCACCATTTCCTACTACAGTTGCTTCAACTGCATCTGTTGCAGAAGCGTCCAGTGTAGTTGCATCCGATGCTGTTGCGTCAGCAGTAGTTGCATCAGCTACTGTTGCATCGGCAGTAGTTGCTTCTGTTGCTGCCTCTGTTGTAATTTCACTTGTTTCTGTTCTTGCTGCACTACCACATCCTGTAAGTGCTGCAGCGGCAAGTACCATTGACATTGCCAGTGCTAAAAACTTCTTTTTCATAAATCTACATCCTTTCCACATAACCATTTGCTATCGGACTTAGTATACTCGCTTTGGTTAACAATGCTTGTAACATATATCACTAAAGCGCCTTTATACAACCACTTTGACAGCCAGACGATTTTAACAAAAAAAGACCGCAAATGCAATTTGCATATGCGGTCCTGTGTATTAATGTAAATTCAAGGATTCCTGGCGACTAATTCCTATACCGTGTCGCCCCATACTCTATAAGCCTTGACTAGAACTCCAGTCCGTCAAAGCGAATCTTCATATAGCCCTTGATAATTTCTAAACACTTCTCAAAGCCCAGCTTGGAAGAATCTAAGGCCAGATCATAATTGTGGGCATCATCCCACTTTTTACCAGTGAAATAGTAATTATAATCTGCACGGCGCTTATTCTCTTTCTCCACGTACTTCTCCAGATCCTTTGGTGAAAGGCTCATGCGAAGCGTTGCCTGCTCCATGAGATAATCATGTGGCGCATGAACAAAGACACGCACAACATTTGGACGATCCTGCAGAACAAATCCAGCACCATGGCCCACCAGAACACAAGGTTCCCGATCACAAAGATTGTGAAGAGTCTGTGCCTGAAGAGCAAAAAGATTCTCAGGTGAGGTGAAGTCCTTGTCATTTGAATCCAGCACCTTACCCGTGTAAACATTGGGGCCACCTAACAGTTTCGCCTTAAATGACTCATGACCCTTCACAAAGAGAGCCTCAGCCACACCGGATTCCTCAGATGCCAGCTTATCAATTTCCTTATCATAATAATGAATGCCCAGTTCCTTACTCAGCATTTCTCCGATGGTCCGTCCACCAGAACCATATTCACGATTAATCGCAATTGTAATTTTTTGATTCATACCTGTCCCCCTCGACTTTCCCCAATTTTCCCGGCAAATGAGATGTGCTTAGTTTTCTTCTAAAATAAGAATTTACGTCAAGTTCATTTGCATGGATTGATAGATTCATTATAACACTATTCGCCAAGGTAAGCCTTACGAATTGCTTCATCATTCATCAGATCTTTACCTGCACCGGTCTTTGTAATCTTACCTGTTTCCAGAACGTAGGCACGGTCTGCGATGGACAGAGCCTTCTTGGCATTCTGTTCTACCAGGAGAACCGTTGTACCACGTTTCGAAACCTTCTCGATGATGTTGAAAATCTCATTTACAAAGATTGGTGACAGACCCATGGAAGGTTCATCCATGAGAATAATCTCTGGCTTTGACATAAGAGCACGGCCCATTGCAAGCATCTGCTGCTCACCACCAGAAAGGGTACCAGCAAACTGCTTTTCTCTTTCCTTCAGTCTTGGGAAATGCTCATAGATTTCATCTAATGTTTTCTGCTTTTCTGTTGCGTCGCTTCTTGTATAGGCGCCCAGCATCAGGTTCTGCAGTACAGTCATATCCGGGAATACACGACGTCCCTCTGGAACGTGAGCCATGCCCATCTTTACGATCTTGTGGGCAGGAACATTTGTAATGTCCTTTCCCCCTAAGGTAACCGTACCTGCCTTTTTTTCTACCAGGCCTGTCACTGTGTGAAGAATTGTAGTCTTACCAGCACCGTTGGCACCAATCAGAGCAACAACCTCACCACGTTTAACTTCAAAACTAATTCCCTTTAAGGCAGGAATAACGCCATAGTTAACATATAAGTCATCTACTGACAGCAGGACTTCATCTGTTTTAACGCCTTCTGCTCTGTCAGCTTCCGTTTTTGTAGCTACTTCCTTAGTAGCTTCCGCCTGTGCTGCTTCAGCAGTTGTCTTCTTCTCTTCTGACACTGGCTCTTCCTCCTATTCTCCAAGATATGCTTTGATAACTTCTGGATCTGAAAGTACTTCTGAAGTTGTGCCCTGTTTAAGAACACGGCCAAAGTTCAGTACAGTCAGTTTTTCACAAATACCAGATACGAGCTTCATATCATGCTCAATCAGAAGAATTGTGATACCAAAGTTTTCACGAATATATGCGATGTTTTCCATCAGCTCAGCTGTTTCATTCGGGTTCATACCAGCAGCTGGTTCATCCAAAAGAAGGAGCTTAGGATTTGTTGCCATAGCACGTGCAATCTCCAGCTTTCTCTGCTTACCATAAGGCAAATTAGATGACAGAGTATCTGCTTCCTGATCCAGGTCAAATACCTTCAGGAGTTCCATTGCCTTCTCATTCATTTCCTTTTCCTTCTTAAAATAAGAAGGAAGTCTAAGAATACCTGCAGCTGTGGAATATTTGTATTGATTATGTAAACCGATTTTTACATTATCCAAAACAGACTGAGCCTTGAAAAGACGAATATTCTGGAATGTACGTGCAATACCAGCCTTATTGATTTCAATAGGGCTCTTACCAGTAATATCCTCATTCATCAGCTTAATAATGCCAGTAGTTGGTTTGTATTCACCTGTGAGAAGGTTGAATACTGTTGTTTTACCGGCGCCGTTAGGACCAATCAGTCCGTAAAGTTCGCCCTTCTTGATTTGAAGATTCAGATCATCTACAGCACGAAGGCCGCCGAACTGAATGGAAAGATTTGAAATTTCCAGGAGTGCCATACTATGCTACCTCCTTTTCTTTTTTCTTAAATGGATTGTGTGCTGCCATGAAAGCTTTACACTTAGGGTTCCAGTTAATGATCATCATAACAATCATAACGATTGCGTAAATGAGCATTCTGTAATCTCCGATGAAACGAAGAACTTCTGGAATCAGAGTTAAGATGATTGCGGCAATAATAGAACCTCTTGTAGAACCAATACCACCAAGTACAACGAATACAAGGAAGAGAATGGACATGTTATATCCAAATCTTGCAGGTGTTGCAATCAGGGATGCCAGGTTGTGTGCATAGAGTGCTCCAGCAAAGCCAGCAAGTACTGCTGAGATTGTGAAAGCCATCATCTTATATTTTGTAATATTGATACCTACAGATTCTGCTGCAATACGATTATCTCGAATTGACATTACCGCACGACCAGTACGTGAGTTAACCAGGTTCAGTACAATGATTACAGCAAGTAAAAGAATAATAAATCCTGAAAGGAAAGTTGCGTCATTTGGTGTACCTGTAACACCCTGTGGTCCATTGATGATCATGACACCATCCTTGGACATACCAAGGGCAGCCTGATTCTTCATGGAGAAACGAAGCTTGCCATTATCAACACCAACATAAAGTACATTCATGATGTTCTTAATGATTTCACCAAAGGCAAGAGTAACAATTGCCAGATAGTCACCATTGAGGCGAAGTACTGGGATACCAATGAGAAAACCAAAGATACCAGCCACAAGACCACCGATTAAAATAGCAAGAATAAATCTAAGACCTGGATTCATGCTTGTTGTTTCCATCCACTTAGAGAAGAACGCTGCTGAGAAAGCACCCAGGCACATGAAACCAGCATGTCCTAAAGAAAGCTCACCCAGAATACCAACAACAAGGTTCAGAGATACAGCCATGGTTACATAAACACAAAGCGGAACCAGAAGTCCTGCCATATGGCTATTTACAAGTCCCAGGGATGCAAGGATCTGTACGATTACAAAGAGAGCAACCACCATACCAATAGTTCCCAGACTACTTTTTGTCTGCTTGGTCAGGAAAGCAGATTTTGTTTTTACATTTTTAGCTTGTTCAGACATAATCTATTTCCTCCCCTTTAGACTTTTTCCTGAATCTTCTTACCCATGATACCTGTTGGCTTCACGAGAAGAACGATAATCAGAACTGAGAATACAATTGCATCAGAAAGCTGAGAAGAAATATATGTTCTTCCCAGAATTTCAATAACACCAAGTAAAAGGCCACCAATCATGGCACCAGGAATTGAACCGATACCACCAAGTACAGCAGCTACGAAAGCTTTAATACCTGGCATAGCACCTGTGTATGGTGACAGTGTTGGATATGCAGAACAAAGCAACACACCAGCCACACCAGCCATAGCGGAACCAATGGCGAATGTCAGTGAAATTGTACCATTTACACTGATACCCATAAGGGAAGCAGCACCTGGATCCTGCGCTACAGCAAGCATAGCCTGTCCACGCTTTGTCTTGTGTACGAAAGCCTGAAGCAGGATAACTAAAATAATGCTGACAAAGATACTTACCAGTGTTGTTCCTGGAATTGTGAAAGGACCAACCGTAACTGTGGCAAATGGGATTACTGAAGTAAAGATCTTAGGATCAGAACCAAAGACAAGCAGAGCTACATTCTGAAGGAAGTAGCTGACACCAATTGCAGTAATCAGAACGGCAAGTGGTGAACCTGCATGACGCAGTGGCTTATAGGCAATCTTTTCTGTTGCCACACCAAGAACCATACAACCAAGAATGGCTGCAAGAATTCCCAGTCCCACTGGTAGATTTAATGTAGTAATTACGGTAAACGCAAGATATGCGCCAACCATGATGATATCACCATGCGCGAAGTTCAGCATTTTAGCGATACCATAAACCATAGTGTAACCAATGGCGATGATGGCATAGATAGAGCCAAGGCTGAGGCCATTGATCAGATTTGTGATAAAACTTATCATATCTTCTCCCTCTCATTTGGAAAATTAAATACAGAGCAAATCATTCGACTCACTCCGTAATTTTTATACCATGATGGATATACTAGCATAATTTTTTGTGTTTGAGTAGAAATTTTTACATTTTACTTTACACAATTTAATTGGTTTGTTCTCATTTGTAACGTAGATGCACAGTCCATTTGCGCTACAAACAGGAACAAACCTGGTAAATGGAGTTCTCAATCTTTAAAGAAATAATTAAGAAAAGAACGAATTAAGAATGTCTTTCGAATTTAGGCTTCAAATAAATATAGGGCGTCCAGAGAAAAACTGAACGCCCCATTGCATTTCAAAGTTAGTTATTATTCAGCGTCTGCATTTGAAGATGTTGAAACATCTCCTGATTCCATCATCTTGTAAGCGCCATCTTTGATAACAACGGCTCTTGGTTCCTTATCAGGTTCACCAGCTTCGTTCCAAGTGATAGTACCTGTAAGGCCTTCAACTGAAACTTCTGTCATACCCTTTGCAAGAGCAGCTTCGATGTCAGCAATTGACATATCAGGTGTTACATTTTCCTTTTCAGCAGCAGCCTTGATTGCGTATACAGCATCGTATGCATCAGCAGCAAACTGGTTAGGAGTAACCTTATTTGTATCTTCGAATGCCTTAACGAAGTTCTGAGTCTTCTCATCTGTAGCTGCTGCTGAGAATGGTGTCAGAAGCATTACGCCTTCTGCAAGGCTCTTATCGAAGTTTTCCATATCAAGCATACCGTCAAGTCCATCACAACCGAAGAACTTAACATCAAGACCAGCCTTTGAAGCCTGTGTCAGGATTGTAGCTGCCTGTGTGTAGTAGATTGGAAGGAAAATCATTTCTACATCAGCATCCTTACACTTCTGAAGCTGAGCAGAGAAGTCTGTGTTTGAATCAGCTGTGAAAGCTTCTTCAGCAGCAACTTCGATACCCTGTTTTCCAGCTTCTGCAACGAATGCAGCTTCGATACCTGATGAATAAACATCAGATG